>Ga0209509_1000136_pt1 | contig 81512 bp, 85 predicted proteins | sample BioC13SIPDNA_FD_185743 | JGI IMG/M metagenome (GOLD analysis project Ga0209509, IMG submission 185743) | Anaerobic biogas reactor microbial communites from Washington, USA - Biogas_R1_A C13 SIP DNA (SPAdes) (version 2) | ecosystem: Engineered > Bioreactor > Anaerobic > Unclassified | place...
TCTTCCTGGGTTTGTCAAACTCCCAGATGGTAGACTGCTTACGGTCGGAGTACCAGGCGTGTTTGCCCGCTTTCTTCCAGCCAAACAGGATCGGCTCGTGCTGCCACTGGTATGGCGAGCGCCCCAGAACCAGCGACTGCTTTTTCCAGATACACGTTCCCGAGAGATAGAATCCCGCTTCCGAAAAGGCTTTGCGGAAATTTAGTCCCTCGGTATCGGCGTGGAACACATAGATACTCGCATCCTTGGCCATCGCCTTTTCGGTCAGGGTGAAAGCTTCCAGCAGAAACTGATAAAACTTTTGGTCCGCCATGTTGTCGTTTTTAATTTTGCCCGCTGTACCCTCATAGTTGACGTTGTAGGGAGGGTCTGTCACCACCAGGTTGGCAAGTTTGCCGTCCATGAGCAGGGAAAAGGTCTCCGCTTTGGTACTATCGCCGCAGACCAAGCGGTGATGCCCCAGCAACCAGAGGTCACCCGCCTTAGATATAGCGGGCTTGGCCAGTTCGCCTTCTACATCAAAGTCGTCTTCTTTAACGTCCTCGGCACCGCCCAGTAGTTTGTTCAGTTCCGAGTCGTCAAAGCCGAGAAGAGATACGTCAAAATCGGCAGCCTGCAAATCGGCAAGCTCTACCGATAGCATCTCCGCGTCCCAGCCAGCGTTCAGGGCAAGGCGGTTGTCGGCTATAATGTAGGCCCGCTTCTGGGCTTCGGTCAGGTGTTCCGCGAACACACAAGGTACTTCAGTAATACCTTCCGCCTTGGCAGCGAGGATGCGCCCGTGTCCCGCGATAACATTGAGGTCTTTATCTACGATGACCGGGTTAACGAAGCCGAACTCCCTTAGTGATGCTCGAAGCTGAAGTATTTGCTCCTTGCTGTGGGTGCGGGCGTTGCGGGCATATGGTACTAACCGGTCGATATTAACTTTTTCAAAACGCTCGGTTGTGTTCATCTATACCTACCGTCCTTTCCTGCCTGACAGCAGGGCTTCCATAATATCGTCCTGCGGGTTGCCGACGAAGGCTGTAGTGCAATTCTGTTTTACAATGTCAAAAATCTCGTACCAGATGAGGTTGGCCTGCTTCTGAAAAGATTGGCTCATCTGTACGAAGGGACTGGCTATAGCGCCGCCCGTGGTCGGGTGTTTGCCCAAAAGCCCATAGGTGCTGATGGCTTCCTCACACTGGATGTAGCGAGTGAAAGCCTGGGCATAGGCTTCAATCAATCTTGGGTTAACGAATTTCTCACACCCACGCTCTTTAAGCCATTTCCAGGTTTCTTTGAACAGAACGTCAGCGCCCAGCGGCTTACCGTCTTTCTGTCTCGCGCTGAGGTAATCGCTGGGCGTTGGCATATCTTCTCCGTATAAATCGGCCGCATCGTCAAGGTCGCTCGCTTCAAGCATCGACTCGGGATGCAGGTCCGGGGCTGCTAAAACTTTTGCGGCCTTCCCGGCCGAGATTTTGTCAGCCAGGGGCAGCGGCTTGTCACCGGCGCGGACCCTGCGACCGCCCCTATTGGTTCCGTCTTTTGCCACAAGCCTTCACCTCCTTACTGTGGCAGGGTTTAATCCCCCGTTTGAACCGTAACTTTTATGCGCGAAGGGGGCCGCCCGTTCTCTGGTGCAGGGCTGTAGAGATTTTGCCCCCCTACCCTTGAGTTTTCTTTGTTTCTTTGATAGTATTTAATCAAAGATTCTTTGTATATTTTCTATTGGATCAGCATATACTACCAAAGGAGGAATACTAGTGCCGCAAGTTAAAACCAAAGGAGAAAATCCTATGATAAAGAAACGTATCTCGGTATCTCAGAAACGTCAGATAACCATACCGATTGAGTTTTATAACAGCGTCGGCATTGACAAGGAAGTGGAATGCTATGTCCAAAACAATGCCATCGTCATCCGTCCCGTTCGGGAAAGCGGCGGAGAATTTGACGAACAAATCCTGGCCGATTTAATAGCCCAGGGTCTTTCAGGACAAGAACTGCTGGATAAGTTTAAGGAAACCCGCCGCCAAATCCGTCCCGCTGTGGAACGCTTGCTTGATGAAGCCCGTCTTGCTGCTCAGGGCCAAGCATCAAGCAAAACTTATGAAGATGTTTTTGGCTCGGAGGCAGACTGATGACCAAATTAGTCATTCTGCCTCCCGCCGCTCGCTATCTTAAAAAGCTAAAAGAGAAACCGCTAAAAGAGAAATTCCGAGCAGCCATTGATCAGATTCAATTGGATCCCTATTGTGGTGATCCCAAAACCGGTGATCTTTCCGGCATATATTGCTGCGACATTTTCCATAACAAAACCAACTACGAACTTGCCTATACCATTATTGAGGAAGAGGACGAAACCGTCGTCGTTATACTTGCGGGTACCCGCGAAAACTTCTATGAAGAACTGAAGCGATACATGAAGTAAGGATGCCGTTCCTAACAGCGCACGTATCTCTTTAACCCCACCGGCCGCCTTCTTTTGCAGTTATTCTCGAATGGCAGCTAGTGCATAACGCCATGAGATTATCCGCTGTATGGGTTCCACCCCTTGAAAGCGGTACAACATGGTGCACCTCCTCAGCTGGTGTCAATTTGCCTTCCTTCTGACACCTTTCGCAAAGGGGATGCTCATTTATATACCGGTCGCGAATGCGCTTCCAAGTCCTGTTGTAGCGTTTCTTCATGGCGGGGTCGCGCTGATTGCGTTCATATCGTTTTGTCTCTTCTTTGGTGTGCTCCTCGCAAAACCTTCCGTACGTCAGCTTTGGACAGCCAGGGTAGGAACACGGCCGCTTGGGCTTAAAGGGCATTAGTGATCACCTCGTTATAGGCATACAAAAAGCCCTCGCAGATATGACCCTACGAAGGCTCTCGATGTGGCTTCCGATACTATTATTATACAGTGCCCTTAAGCAAACACTCCCTCAGAATTCCCTCATCTTTATCCGAACAGCATACTGCGCAGGTGGTTAAGCGCGTTGCTCCGCAGCCGCTCGATATGGCTTTCGCTGTAGCTGAGTTCACTCATCAGACGGTAGGTTGCGCCGGACTTCTGGTTGTCACCCATGTAGAATTCAGATAGGATGTGCTGCTCAGTGTCCGTCAAGCTTGACCAGGCAGGCTCGAACCATGCCATATACTCTATCGCCTGGCTGTAGCGTTCCCGCAGGATGTCCAGCTTGTCAATCTGCGCCGCCAGTTTGTCGGCTCCAGCCTGCGGATTCCTTGCGGACGGCATACTGGATAGCTTGGGGGTTCTGGGCGCAATCATTTCTTCGTACACACTCTTTATTTCCTCTGGAGTGTTGTTGATGATAAACCGCATGTTGTTGTAGTCGCGGATGGCGGCAATCGTCGCCGCATTTTTGTTGATATATTTCAGCGCAATCATGCTACCACCTCCTTCAGGTTTGCTTTTACCGCATCAATCAGGGCGGTCTGGGTCTTGTCCTTTCTTTCCAGGGCGCGCATCACATCTTCATCAATGGTGCCATTGGTGATGATGTGGTGGATAACCACCGTATCCTTTTGACCCTGCCGCCACAGCCGGGCGTTGGTCTGCTGGTAGAGTTCAAGGCTCCAGGTAAGCCCAAACCATACCAGAATGGAGCCGCCCGCCTGCAAATTCAATCCGTGTCCGGCCGATGCCGGATGAATCACGGCCAGTGGTATTTTTCCGTCATTCCAGCGCCTAATGGAAGCAGTGCTGTCCAGCTTCTCAGCGGGGAAACGATTAATTATCCTCTCCAGATCGTGCTTGAACCAGTAAGCTACCAAAACAGGCTTGCCGTTGGCGGCTTCGATAATATCCTCCATGGCATCCAGCTTGCGGTTGTGGATATGCGCCACGCCTTTATCCTCGTCATACACCGCGCCGTTGGCCATCTGCAGGAGCTTGCCGGAAAGCGCCGCGGCGTTGGCGGCATCAATTTCCCGACCTTTAAGGGACAGTACCAACTCGCGCTTCATTGCCTGGTAGCAAGCCATTTCATTTTCTGACAGCCTGACGGGGATCTCGTTCATCACCAGTTCCGGCAGCTTCAAATAGTCGGTATTTTTCATGCTGATGGTGATGTCGGAAATCAGCCGGTAAATAGCTTCCTCGGCACCGGGCCGGGGTTTGTATGAAAACACCATCTGCTGGTTACGCTTGTCCGGCATAAAATAATTATTGCGGAAGTGGGTGATATATCTGCCAAGGCGCTGCCCCATATCAAGAATGCCGATTTCAGCCCACAGGTCCATCAATCCATTGGATGAAGGCGTACCGGTAAGGCCGACTATCCGTTTAACCCCAGGCCGAACCTTGCGCAGGGCCTTGAACCGTTTGGAGCCGTTATCCTTGAAAGAACTCAACTCGTCGATTACCACCATATCGAAGTCGAAGGGAAGGCCGCTTTTATTCACCAGCCAGTCGACATTCTCCCGGTTGATGATGTACACTTGCGCTCTTTTCCTAAGCGCAGCTTTCCGCTGGGCTTCGCTACCTATAGCCACCGAGCAGGTAAGCCCCTTTAAGTGATCCCATTTTTCAATTTCCGTGGGCCATGTATCCCGTGCCACCCTAAGCGGGGCAATGACCAGAACCTTGCGAATCTCGAAACTTTCCAGGGTAAGGTCGAAGATGGCTGTCAGCGTAATGACGCTTTTGCCAAGTCCCATTTCAAGCAGAACAGCCGCGATTGGATGCTTAAGGATGAATCTTGTGGCATAATCCTGATATTCATGTGGCTCGTATCTCATTCAGCATCCCTCCAATCTGCTCCGGGCTATCTATGACGTACACCGAAAACCCTAACGCTTCCAGTTGTCTTTTTCGTCTTACCTGCAAAGGCCGTAATTTACATCCCATCGCTTTAATTTCTGCAAAGGCCATCCGTCCATCGGGCAATAATATTAAGCGGTCGGGCACTCCATCGAACCCTGGTGACACAAACTTTAGCGCTAAACCATCCATGCCGCGGACTGCCTTGACCAGTTTTTGTTCTATCTTTTTTTCTCGCATAGGACTCCCCATAGCATTTTTATTCCTTTCATCTTGTTGCTACTTGCTCATTTGCTGGAACGGAACACACCTTGGAACAATAACCTGGAACAGCCTCGAACCCTGAATTTACAAGGCATTCCGCTCAGTTGTGTTCCAGTCGTACCGAAAAATTCCTTATAGACCCTTACGCGTGTATATAGTTCCATATAGGTACAGAGAGTAATAATACAAATAACTCATATATAATTCTTGGAACACTTGGAACAGAACTTGTCGAGTTGCCTATTCTTCTAAGCTAACGCCTGTTCCCACTGTTCTCTTTTCCTGGAACAAACCCGGAACGCTTGGAACACCTCTGCCTTAATCCGGCTTTCTCAACCACACATTTTGGGGGCCGTAGCCAATGATTCGGATCTTCTTATCCCCGCGCCGCCAGTCGGTCATTTTCTGCATGATGGCGGTGATTTCATAGCTGTCGCGGGTTCTGATGTCCTCGCGGTTCTTGTTCAGGCACTCGCACCAGATCTCAATATTGCTGACAATATCGCGCCGTTTAACACCTGGCGGCCTGGTTGGGTCATTCTGATCCCGGAAATAATCACGTCTTCGGTATACATCCAAAGTGTCCCAGTTCTCCGGCAGAAGCATGTCGAGATACTCGCGTACCAAGCCTTCACGTTCATCAGATTCCATGGCGTCTGCCTGCTCACTGACCGCCGCCTCCGCATCGGCTCCCTCAAGGTAGAGCTTCTCACCGTTGTTCCATATCAGCTTGGCCTCGGCCCAAATCTGAAGAACATCATCATCTGTGATATCCCAACCACGCCTGGCATTTTTACCGCTTACACGGACTGGCCAGAAGCGGCGGTTGCCGGTCACATCACGAAGAAAACCGGCACTTTCGCTGTTGGTGCTGCCCACAATAATACATTGACGAGGATGGCTTTCAGTTACATGTCCGTAGCTGGCACGATAGTTATCATCACAACGGGATAAAAATGCTTTTACGTTGTTAACGTCAGTTTTCCGGATACCAGCAAGTTCGGGGATTTCTATAATCCAGAACCCCTGTATCTTTTCAGGAGCATCCTTGCCTTTTCCCATGTCAGCAAAGGTCAGGCTGTCGGAAAACCACTCTCCGGCCAGCTTGCCAAAGAACGTGGATTTTCCAAGTCCAGTCGCCCCATTAATGACCAGCATGTAGTCAAACTTAATCCCAGGCTGATAAATGCGGGCGACCGCCGCCGCAAAAGTCTTTCTAGTAACAGCCCTGGTGTACGGGGTATCTTCTGCACCGAAGTAATCAATCAGAAGCGTTTCGACTCTTTTAATGCCGTCCCAGGTAGGAAGTGTGTTAAGATACTCACGTATCGGATGGAACTGCCGGGCAGCTGCTGCTGCCATAACGGCATTATTCGTCTTAGTCGGTGAGTAGATGCCATAATGATTTTGCAGATATTCATAAAGTTTCGCCGCGTCCGTTTCGCTCCAGCCAGGTTTGAACCTTTGCCAGGGTATTTCCCCACGAACATCCACACCGTCCCGCAGTTGGTTAAAAACGATACCGCTCAAATTAGGGTCATTGTTTAATATCAGAAGATAGTTTCCGAAACTGTCTTTAACAGCACCGGTCTTTTCAAGTTCCAGGGCCTTCTGCCAATCCGCATCCCTAAACTCGTTCTCCGCCTGGGCTTTACGTTCTTCAGCCAACTGCTCCTTGACCCGTTCATCCTTTATGGCTAGTTCCGTCATGGCCCTAAAGGAGGGCAGCTTTCCCGGAGGGGTATCCAAAGCGGTCTTGTCGTCGAGGTCGCGGAAGCGGTGTATTCGCACCAGATCAAAGGCATTCAGCAGCCTGCCGCAGGCCGGATCGGTAGCGTGATGGCTGTAGGCGAATTTACCATCGTATATGACCAGTCCCGCTGAAGAATCAGCAGGGATATAGTCGTAGCGGCCATTTATCGCGCTGGGTTCATAGACATCGGATAGAAAAGTGGCAATTGCGTCCTCAATGGAATAAGCCCGGCAGAACGCACCGACTGCACCTTCCTTAGTGAGCGGATCAGCCTGCTGGGTAATCTGGCTGCGAACCACTTCTGACTGACGCGAGGATACAGGCCACATGGAAGTATCCCGCCAGTCAGCGTATTTTCCGAGGTATACATCGGGGTTTAGCAACTCGCCTTCTTTTTCTTGAAACACAAACTCACCGTCAGATGGCGTAGACGGCCAATACATAAGCCGCGAGGGTTCATAAGTCGTGTCGTCAAACAATTCGATACCGATTTCCTTGGCTACCATGCGACCAAGAGCGGGGTACTCGTCCTCGCTAACCTCGCGGGCCAGAGGAATAACAAGCCGCAAGCGCGGTGCATCCGGGGTATGTTTGTGAGTAGAGTAAACACAGCACTTGAAATCGTGGAGCATATTAATTTCATCCCAAATTCCCGGCCTGGCGTAGTCCATATCCAAGGTGAGAAGGGAACGGCAGAGGACATAACCGTTCCTGCGTTTACCTTCACGTAGAGCGCCGCCCACGAAGCCGCCCACATCTTTAATGGAATCCTGCTGCGCGCGGCTCATCTTGCGGAATTCCGATACCGTTTCGGTGGTGCGGATCGTCGTGCTGACCCGGGCGAGGAAGTTTTCCCATGAGATGTCCCTGTTTTTCCATTTCTTATCCATGCGGCTGTTGCCGACCGCTATCTTCACGTTACCTGCACCTCCTCGCACTTCTCGGTAAAGTGCCGAATGGGTATGCCCTGCTTTTTCGCTTTGCTGATTTCCCGGGCCATACCATCTGACACCCGGTGTCCGAACACCCACAGCTCATCGCATTTGCTAAGTAGAACCAGGGCGAAATATAGTCCGAGTTCGCGCTCTTTTGGGTCGCTATCATCCATAAACTGTGGGTAGTGGAGATGCGGCGCGAGGGGGATATATCCCTTGCTGACGGCAAACCGGCAATAGCCCAGCGCACGGATGATGTTGTGTTTCGTGTCACCGGCAAAAGGAGAGCAGATATAAACCAGCTGGCGGTACCGTTTTTCCTTCTGCGCCGCACCGTCCGAAGAAGGAGCGGCTATATGTTCCGGGCAGCCCCCGCTGTTACACCCGTCCATCCCTATCCGCCCCTCCCCCGAGAAAGTAGTTGACAAAATACTGCTGCCCTTTGCCAGTAACTTTGGTGGTCTTGCTGATGGTGACATGACCATCCGAATGGGTAATGGCGGTTTCTTTTACTTTGAAAAGACCGAGTTCCATAGCCTTTTGGGTCGGCGCGTTGTAGTCTGTGCCTTTGCGCTTGATAAGGAAGCCGTCCTGGCGGAGCCTTTCAAACAGGCGGTTCTGGCCGATTTCGATACCGTTGCCTTTGAGGATTTTCGCCAGTTCGCCGATTAAAATGGTGCCGTCCGATACGGATACAGCATCGGCAAATACCACCTCAGGCTTATCTTGGGCGACCTGTAGCTGAAGCCGCTCTTTTTCCTGGCGTTCCTCCTTGAGGGCGGTCAAGAGCCTAATCCAGGAGTCAGGGTCATTCATGATTTCTTCCAGCTTAGAGGTTGTGATGTAAGCTCCGTGCCTGCGAATCTGAGGAAGAACCTCGTGGGTAACCCAGCGTTTAAACTTCTTGGCTTCGGGCTTGTCAGAGCGCAGGATAACATTGTAAAGCCCGCTCTCGTTAACGATGTTGGTTTGCTGTTGCCTGCCCATGCTGTCGGTGACGTAAGCCAGACTTACATCATCCTCGTCAAGCCGGTCGGCAATCATGCGAGCATTGCTGAGTTCCAGCACTCCGCACACATCCTTTAGCACCCACCAAGTTTCGCCGTTCCTCTGGATGGTTCTGACCTCTTTTCCCTCGTAGGAGAATACCTGCAATTTGTTCATTTGGATTCGTCCTTTCCGAAGGCTTGGATTTTGTGTTTTGGCCTTCGCTATATCGCCACCACAAGGAGCGGAATCGGACGGTCCATTATTTTTTTCTAATCTTTTTTATAGAAAAGGCACTCAAAGCCATCGGCGCGAAGCAAAAGCCCCTTTGCCCAGGGCGGGGTTTTGCCCATTACGGCGCATATATCATCAACCGTTACCTCATCCGGGGCTTCAATAACAACCTCGTCATGGACATGCATTACGATAATGCAGCCCATAGCGTCCAAACGGCGCATGGCATGGCAGAGAATGTCTCTTGAGGTCGCCTGGACGATGTTCTCCACGAACTTAGGCCCGTAGCTTTCGATGCGCTCCCATTTCTTGTTTGTCCCAATACCCTCATATGTCACCGATTCGCCGCCGAAGCGGTTTAGCTCTATTCTGGGCTTTACATAGCAAAGGTTCCTGCCGGATGGCAAGGTAATGAACAGCATTCCGCTGCGGTACCCAATACGGATTCCGTGTGTTTCCGCAGTGGCGCGATCCTTGACCGCCTTTTTGGCAGCCCGGTCAACGTCCCACCAGAACCGGACGATGTTGGGGTTGGCCTTTCGCCAGGCGGTCACCAGCGGCTGGAGTTCCTCTTCGGAAAGCCCCATATCCAAAGCGCCCATAGCGGTTAAAGCACCAACCGATCCGCCGTAGCCAAGCGCCAATTCGGCTATTTTCCCTTTCTGGCGCAGGGGGCTGCCTTTGTTGACCTCTTCAATGGGGACATGGAACATCTGCGCCGCCGATGCTTCATAAATCTTGCCGTGGGTGGCAAATACCTCATTACGCCATGTTTCACCCGCCAACCAGGCTATTACCCTGGCTTCAATGGCGGAAAAGTCAGCAACGATAAATTTGAATCCAGATTCGGGAATGAATGCGGTACGGATAAGTTCGGATAAAACGGAGGGCACTGAATCATAGAGCATCTCTGCTGCATCAAATTGCCCGGAGCGAATAAGATTGCGCGCTTCCTCCAAATCTGGTAGATGGTTTTGCGGAAGGTTTTGTACTTGAATCAACCGCCCAGCAAAACGGCCGGTACGATTAGCTCCGTAGAACTGCAGCAACCCGCGCGCCCTGCCGTCGGAGCAGACTGCGTTTTCCATCGCTGTGTATTTCTTTATACTTGACTTGGCCAGCTTCTGCCGTAATTCTAAAACACGTCCCAGATTTCCGGGTGCGGTCTTAAGCAGCTCCTTAACCGCTGCTTTGTCCAACGTGTCGGTTTCAAGACCATGATCGGCAAGCCAAGTCTTCATCTGCACGACTGAGTTGGGATTATCCAGTGCGGTCAGCTCTTGCATAACTCGCGTCAGTTCCGACCGGGATTGCTCATCGCAGCGGATCGCCTGCCTGACCAGGGTCATGTCCAGCAGGATACCTCGGTCATTGATTTCCTGGTCGAGGATATAGTTTTTCCATTCATCCTCCGGTACGGGGAAGTTAGCCAGCTTTGCCTGCAAAGCCATTTCCGTTTCCACGTCGCGGGCATTGTAGGCTTTGAAGCGTTCCCACCTTTCAGGGTCGTGTTCGGGGAGATTACGTGTTCGCTGGCCGTTTGTTTTTGTGGGCTTGCAGGGCATGGAGAAGTAGCGGATTAGATCTTTCCCCTCAGTCAGCTTTTGCTTTTCCGCGCCGGTGACTAATGCAGCGCCCTCCAGCGACAAAGGCAGACCAAGATAGGCGGACCATACCATGGTACAGCGCCAGGAATCCGGCTTCAGCCACTGGTTAAGATAGCGGGACAGGCATACCCGTTCAAACTGCGCATTATGTGCCCATTTGATAACGGACTCATCTAAAAGGGCGCTGTAAATCTCATCCGGCAGATGTTCACCTCTGGCCAGATCAATAACCTGAACACCTCCGCCGTCAACACTGTAACCGAACAACAGGATTTCAAAATCCGGGGACTCAGCATAGCGATAGACCCCGCTTTTGGCGAGGTCTACCGTGCTGAAAGTCTCTAAATCAATACTAAGCGTTCTCATGACAGGAAATCATCGTCCACGTCAGTGGCAAAATCGTCAGCAGCATTTGATCTGCCACCCAGCGGTTCACCGTCACGGATTTTCTGGATGTTGCCCAGACCACAGGCGATTCCTTTATTGCCGTTGGAATTAAAAGCATAAAAATTAATGCTGACCCTCGCGTAAACGCCAGAATAAATCTCGGAACGTTCAAGGATAGGGTTGACTTGCCTGTCCACGATTTGCGGAGCGGTATTGCTATTGGCGTTAACGAAATAGCTGTTGGCGTAGGCTTCGTCATCAGGGCGGTCGATATCGCCATCACGGAGCGGAAGTTTTAACTGCGCTTTAGAGGGAATCTTGCCGCCAAATTTGCCTTTGCCTTCCTCGATCGCTGCATCCACAGCAGCATTAATGGCCGCGATGGTCTTAGTGTCTGACTTGGGGATAATCAGGCTGACACTGTATTTCTCCGCGCCGCCGTTGATGGACTTGGGTTCCCATACGTTCGCATAGGATAGACGTACAATGCCGGTGATAACTTTGGTGGGATTTTTCCCAGGACTACGATTAACTCTGTTTGCTGTATTTGACATAGTATTAAACCTCCATAAATTCATTTTTTGCGTTTGATATACTCATCGCTGGTCGCTTATCCGTAATCGGAACTAGGGTCGGTTTGCCGGGCGGCTTTATAACCAGTCCGCCGAGAATTTCATTAAACCTGGATTTGCCCATCAGCTTTTCCATCTCAGTAATGGTGATAAGGCTCTGCTTATAGATGTCACGGTATCCAGCAGCTTTTGCCGCTTCGGCTACGGCCTTCTCGTCGGTATATTTTCGGATGGAGCGCCCCTCGACCACCTTGAAACCGGGCCACTCCTTGCCATGGTTCACAGCGGCGTCTGTGGCATAGGCAATAATCTCATTTGCCCAACTGGTCAGGTCGCCGATCAAATTGAGAACCTCGCCAATTTCCTCATCGGAAAGCAAGGGAGGAAGGGCAAACTCAAAGGCCGCCAGTTTAAGCTTGGCTTCGGCTCTGGCTCGACACTTTACCGCAGCCCGGCAGAACTGACAGTGTTCACCCGGGACGTACTCGCCCTCACCTTTAAAAGCCAACTCAGCGGTGGGTATCAGTGTTTCCTCCGCCCATTGATAAAGCGATTCTTTAAATACCGTGTAGGTGCTGACATTCTCCCGGCGCGGCTGGAAAATGGTCATGGCCACTGTGCTGATGTCATATATCCCGTCAAACAGTTCCAGGGCACCAAGTGCATATAGCTTCATCTGGGGATTGTCCTGGGCATTTACCAGAACGCCCTGCCCATACTTAAAATCGATAACATGGAGTGTACCGTCGCCGATAATAACGCAATCGCCGGTACCGAAACCGTCCGGTACATACCTGGAAAAATCCAGCCTCTGCTCAATCAGTACCAACGGGTCGTTGCAGGTCAACTTTATCTGGGCGATGGTTTCAAGAACAAAATCCACGTAAGCGTCGGTGTGGGCGTCCATTTCGTCGCAGTCGTACTTGGAGATTGGCTTCTTCGAGCGCATTTTCAGTGCCCGGCGCAGCTTGTGTTCAGCGAGGGCATGAGCTGCGGTACCCTCAGCGGCGGCTTCGCTTTCACTCTCATCAAACTCCATCTCCAGCCTGGCTGATGGGGTACAGTTCATCCAGCGGTGCGCTCCGGAAGCGGAGAGAATAGCGTGTTTGCTCATTTCAGCCCCTCCGCATCCGCGAGAAGTGCGGGATAATTCGCCGGGTCAATTTCACTGAGCCTTGATGCACCGTGCTTCTCCAACAGTGCTCGGACCTCAGCGGTAAAGCCGTCATGGCTTTTCGCAGCCAGCACAGCCCGGACTTGCTCAAGCGTGACCGCTTTGGTTTCAGACTTTTCTTCCTTATTGACAGTTGGTGTTTCCGGCTTCAAAGCCCCGCTAGGCTCACCATCCGCCACTGCCTCTGCAACTGCCAAAATGCTGTCTGCCAGATTTTTCAGGTTAGCCGCTACATCCAGCAACAGCTTGGTTTTGCTCATGGCCCTCACCTCCCTCCTCAATAATTGAAAGCGCTCTCACGCTGTCGCCAGGGACAATGACCGTCAGCCTTTGCTTGTCACCCAGCAGGAGACGCAGCAGTCTCTCGCGCATGGTGACATGGCGACAGCCAACTATTCCGCCGCCCTGTGGTTCCTTTGAAACACTGATTCTAAGCGTGTGCTTCATTCGGATCACCTTGCCTTTCCGAAGGCTGATTTCTTGTGCCTTCTGCCTTATGCCACCTGCGGAAGATAAATCGGACGGTTACTATAACATTTTTTTGAGTTTGTTCTTTGCTCGGTTTACGGCGTGACGTATAGCGGACTCGTCCACGCCTTCCAGTGAGGCAAGTTCTGTGTATTTCCAACCTTCCAGACAGGTTTTGCGGATAAGGTACTGCTGTCGCTCGGTGAGGTGGGACATAGTGCGGCTAACAGTTTCCGAAGCTATAAGATCGGCAAGCAAGTCCATTCCATCGTCGAAGAACCGCTTGTCCTCATAGGTGAAACTCTCGAGGGAAGTGTGGCGGCGGGTTTCCCGCCGTTCATTACGTTTTTCTTCTTCTACGGAACTGAGATAGAAGGTACCGACTTCGTCAGAAACCTCCAATTCGATGATTTTGCCATCGGCATCTTTGTAATTTATTAACATCTTTTTCCTCCTGCGATTTTCAAAAGTTGGCTTGAAAATCCGCAGGGGGCCGATGTCTCAAATCCGTAGAAACAAAACGAGACGGGCGGCAACACCAGTGGTTGGTGTCGTCCTGCCCGTCTCGCGGTTCTGCGGATTCTCGTTATTGACTTGTGTTTTGCGGTTATGCTGCTTCTGTATTTATGATTTCTGCTTTTCCATCTGGTTTAAAACAAATCAGCGTCTTACAACCTTTGTGGACGATTTCTACGACGCCAGCTTTCTCATCCAGGCGGCAGACCAGCTTGCCGCGAGCGTTTCGGATGTCTCGCATCTCTTTCACCTCACTTTCTTAAAGCTTGTCTAGACTCACGGTTTAATCATATGGCCCCGAAACGCATTTGCCCCGGACATGAAATGTCCGTTTTTACAGCAAAAAAGGCCCCCTGTGGGCCGCGAAACGATATCGCCATCCACAGGGAGCCTTTATTTTAGGCAATAGAAAACCGGACAAAAAATGTCCGGCGGGAATTTAATTTTTATTCTTCTTTGGTTAGCGGCCTGCAGTTATTAGCCTGCAAGATCTCGTTGCATTCATAAATGGAGTTTTGGTAGTGCGAATTCAGCAGCATTTGATATATTATGTGTTCTTCGGTAGCTCTGAATATATTACCAGACTTCCTTATCATATCAGCGCTTAAAACGGGGCTTAACTGCAGGCCTATGCAGACCGCCACGATTGTTCCCAGCTTTGGCTGGTATCTTTCATCGTTTCTCATGCGCTGTATCGTCCTGGCATTCACCAGTGATTTTTCTTCCAATTTTTCCACGGTAATCTCTAAACGATCCATATGGGCGATGAGCGTGTCAGAAAAGGTCGCGGGGAGGCCGCGCATAATATTTGCCGTTCGCTTGGCCTCGTTGCTGATTTTCTTTAATTCAACAGCCCTGGCCTCGGTCCGCTGGTTTTGGGGGGAGCTGCTGTATTTCGCCTCAATTATCGTATCGGATAAAATGTTTCTAAAAAGCACGCATTCCGTATAGTACTTGGCGCCGTATCTGTCATTCCGGCGAGCCTTAATATCGAAAATTAGGCAGCACTCATCAATGTGCTGCCTCGCGTAATCGGTCAGTTCCGCGTAACCGCTTTCGTTTTGGCGGATATACTTGGTGTCATTAACGCAAAAGTGGGCGTCAACATAGACATACTTACCCGAGTCAATCAATTGGCGAAAATCCGGGTTCAGAGCATATTCAACAAGGGCATCCTGCATCCCAATGGTAAAAGTCTGGTTGTTTTTCAGCGCGGACCGCTCGAAAGTATAATTGGAGATATAATGGTCGTCAACATAAGTGAAAACTCCGATGGCCTCTGTGTAACCCAGATCAATCATGCGGATTTTGGCGGCCTGCTTTGACACCTCGAAGAAATCGGATAATTCGAAAACCACGGATTCCATAATGTCCGCTATGTTATCGGTCTGTAACACACGCTTATTTTTCTCTATGAGTTCTTCTATCTTTTGCCGCGCCTGCTTTAGAGGCATCAGGATTCTTGGCGCTAACGCGTTGGCCTGCCATTCCATCCAGTCCAGCGGTGTCCGGTTCTTTTCCGGCCTTATGCCTTCCTGAACCTGGCAGCTTATGGACCGCGCTTCTTTGTTATACAGCTTTTCCAGTTCAAAAAACTTTTTGTGGAGGTCCCAGTGAACACACTCATGAATGATTGTATTGTTCATAGATCCCACATTACGCATAAAAAAAACGTTCGGGTCAACCAGGATTGTCCCTCTTTTAACCGTTAAAGGCTTGTATTCCCTGGCGTCATCGTCAAAATACTGTATTTCGCAGTCGGAAAAGTACACTTGCCCGAAAACAGAACAAGTTTTTGTAATATGTACTTCCTGAACGTCAAGCCCCATTCTTTTGGCGACTTCACGAGAGGGGACGGGCATTGGCTCTGTCAACGCTTCCGGGTAATATTTGGCCAGAAATTTCTCCGCGACATTATCCAGGTACTCCTTATAGATAATGGGGACTAAATATTCGGACAGGTTATTCTGTTTACTTCTCCTGCTTTTGCTATATACTTGTATGTCAGATATCCGAAAATCCTGAATTCCGTCTTCCAATTCGGCAGTGCAGGAAACCTGAAACCACTGCTCTATACCGTCGGTCTCGCGGGTTCTCCTGACCGTTTCCGCTATCTCGACCTCCGCGGATACCACCACGTCAAAGAAAACCCCATCTTCCTCGGATTCGGTAATATCTACAAATTGGATTTTAAAATCAGATAACGCGGCTTCATCTGGGCTTTGGACACGGTATGAATTGCTTTCCAGTCGGCTGGGGTTATCTTCAATAAAGGCCGACAAAGCGTTGAAGATGTCGTTATAGAACATATCTTCGATGACATCCCTGAACGAACTGAGTTTTCCCATTGGCCTACCCCCAACAACAAAAAGTCAAAACTCCCTTTATTGATCCGGCATGGTTAATTGATTTTTGGTGAGACAGCATTCTGGTACGATTATATAGCATCGGGAATTTCTTCCTTCCTTTTTTCTAAAATTATACAGATATAATTATAATCCTGCAGGAATCTACATGTCCGCTACCGAAATTTGCTATGGATTATACCGCATTAATTTCAGCGAACGCTGTATTTTGTATTGTATAACTGGTATCCCGGGCAGGACGCTGGAGAGGAGTGAAAGACAAATATGACACCGGAAGCAAAAGCAAGAGAAGTGATTGATAAAAAACTTGAACAAGCCGGCTGGCTGCTTCAAGATATGCGGCAGTTTAATCCGCTGGCTGCTTTGGGTGTCGCCGTTAGGGAGTACCCGACCAGCACCGGCCCGGTTGACTATGCGCTTTTTGTTGGGAAATCCTTGGTTGGTATTGTCGAGGCAAAAGCAAGCGAAAAAGGGGAAACAATCACGACTGTTGAAGAACAGTCCGCACGCTATGCCACCAGCAAATTTAAATGGATAAATAGTACCCAGCCAATTCGCTTTGCCTACGAGGCTACCGATATCATTACGCGTTTCACTGATTACGCAGACGAGAAAGCCCGTTCACGCCAGGTGTTTTCTTTCCACCGGCCCGAAACCCTGTATAAATGGTTAAAAGCACCGGATACCCTGCGCAATAATTTGAAAAAGCTGCCGCCTTTTGATGCTGCTGGATTTCGCGACTGCCAAACCCGCGCTATAATCAATCTGGAACAGTCTTTTTCCGAGAACAAACCCCGCGCTCTAATTCAGATGGCGACTGGAGCTGGTAAGACTTTTACAGCTATCACTGCGGTTTACCGTTTGCTACGCTTTGCCAGGAACAAGCGGGTCCTGTTTCTGGTTGACACGAAAAACCTGGGTGAACAGGCGGAGGAAGAATTCCGGAAGTATAAACCAAATGATGATGTGCGCCTGTTTCCTGAAATCTACAATGTGCGCCGCCTCAATTCTTCATATATACCGCAGGATAGCCATGTATGCATCAGCACTATCCAGCGCATGTATTCCATATTACGTGGTGAGGAACTGGATGAGAGTCTGGAGGAAACATCGCTCAATGAGGTTCAGTTGGTTGGTCGTCCTAAAGAAGTGGCGTATAATGAAAAGTATCCCATCGAATTCTTTGATTTTATCATTATTGATGAATGCCATCGCTCCATTTATAATATCTGGCAGCAGGTGCTAGACTATTTCGATGCCTTTCTTATCGGCCTCACCGCCACGCCGGACAAGCGTACCTTTGCTTTTTTCAATGAAAATGTGGTCAGTGAGTATACCCATGAGCAGGCTGTAATCGACAACGTAAATGTCGGGGGCGACATCTATACCATAGAAACCGACATAACGAAAAAAGGTTCCGTGATACTAAAACAAACTATTGAAAAACGCGATCGCTTGACGCGGAAAAAACGCTGGGAACAGCTTGACGAGGACCTGGAGTACAGCGGTAGCCAGCTTGACCGTGATGTGGTTAACCCCAGCCAGATCCGCACGATCATGAGCACAATCAAAGAAAAGATGCTGACCGATATATTCCCAGGCCGTAAAGAGATTCCTAAGACACTCATTTTTGCCAAGACAGACAGCCATGCCGATGACATTGTGCAGATTGTCCGTGAGGAATTTGGAGAAGGCAATGATTTCTGCCGAAAGATAACCTATCAGACCAAAGAAAACCCGAAGTCCCTGCTTTCAGCTTTCCGTAATGATTATTACCCCCGTATCGCGGTGACTGTTGACATGATTGCCACCGGAACAGACATCAAGCCGGTTGAATGCCTGATCTTTATGCGTGACGTACGGAGCAGGAACTACTTTGAACAGATGAAAGGCCGCGGCACGCGCACCCTTTCCAAAGATGATCTGCAGAAAGTAACTCCTTCTGCAACCAGCAACAAAACCCATTATGTCATCATTGACGCGGTAGGTGTAACCAAATCTTTAAAGACCGATTCCCGCCCATTGGAGCGCAAACCTGCCGTATCCATGCGCGATCTCATGCTGAGCGTGGCGATGGGCAGTCGTGATGAAGATGTGATTACCTCGCTGGCCAACCGTTTGGCGCGCCTGAACAGCGCCATGACTCCCAGGGAGCGGGAAAATTTTTCTGAGATTTCAGGCGGGATCTCGGTCAGCGCTATTGTACAAAATCTTTTGGATGCCTTTGACACCGATGTTATCGAGCAGAAAGCGCGTGAGCAATTCGGCGTTCCTGCAGAAGCAATATTGACATCTGAACAGATGAATGAAGTACAGGGAAGATTAATTGATACTGCCGCTCTGCCTTTCAATGTCCCCGAGTTGCGGGATTATCTTGAAAACGTGCGCAAGAACCACGAGCAGGTGATTGACAACGTTAACCTGGATACTGTGAATTTTGCCGGATGGGGCGCAGAGCAAGCGCAAAAGGCTGACCGGAGCATTGATACTTTCCGACAGTTTATCAAGGAAAACAAAGACGAGATTTTAGCCCTGCGCATCATCTACAATCAAAGCTATCAGAACCGTGCTTTGACCCTGGATATGATCAAGGAGCTCCATGAAAAACTGATGGCATCCCCGTATGGATTGACGGCAGAACGGCTCTGGGAGAGCTATTATGTAAGGAACCCTGGAGCGGTCAAAGGCAGAAGCTCGGTACGGATGTTGACCGATATTGTATCGCTCATAAGGTTCGAACTGGGATATGCCAGTCAGCTGGCACCCTATGCCGATACGGTGAATTATAACTTCATGCGCTGGACCCTGGCAAAGAACGCAGGAAATATCCACTTTACCGAGGAGCAAATGAACTGGTTGCGCATGATTAAAGATCATATTGCAACCTCACTCTCCATTGAGCCGGAGGATTTGGAACTCTCCCCCTTTGATGAAAAGGGCGGTCTGGGTCGGTTTTATCAGCTGTTCGGCAACGGGTATCTGGATGTGCTCAAAGAAATTAATGAAGCATTGGTGGCGTAAGGAAGGATAAGATATAGTGTCAAATAACGGTGTATTAAACAAAAAAACATATGATTCTGTAAAGCTTGGAGAGGTATTAATCTCTGCCAAAGGTAAAAAGCCAAAATTTGTAGCTTCTGAACCATCAGATGGATGGTTGCCGTATATCAATATTAAAGCTTTTGAACAGCATGTCTTTGATGAATATACAGACGGGGAAAATTGTCTACCATGTGAAGATGGCGATCTACTTATGGTTTGGGATGGTTCTCGTTCAGGAATGGTAGGGAAAGCATATAAGGGTTATGTTGGTTCAACTCTTGCAAAAATATCTGTGCCCGGGGTAACAAACGAGTTTTTGTATTATTTTTTGCAGGGCAAATATAGGATACTTAACTCAAAAGTTAAAGGCACAGGAACTCCACATGTTAACCCGGAAATCCTGGGGAACTTCGATTTTCCTATCATTCCAATGGAAGAACAGCTTCGCATTATTGCCAAAATTGAGGAGCTCTTTTCCGAATTGGATAAGGGAGTTGAAGCGCTGCAAAAAATGAAGATGCAACTTAAGCTTTACCGGCAGGCAGTGCTTAAGGATGCGTTTGATAGATATAAATCTTTTTCAAATATAACTAATTACTTTGATGTATCTGGCGGATTAACTCTAAATTCAAGAAGAAATGTACTTCCAATTAAAATGCCCTATTTGAGAGTTGCAAATGTATATTACAATTTTATTGATCTTACGGACATTAAAGAAATCGGTGTAAAAGAAAATGAAATCGATAGGACACTCTTAAAAGAACAAGACCTTTTGATTGTTGAAGGCAACGGTAGTAAAGAACAGATTGGCAGGGTTTCTATTTGGAATGGCCAAATCAAACAGTGTTTGCATCAAAATCACATTATAAAGGCACGCCCTAATGGCAGTATGCTTTCTAAATTTGCCTTATACTATTTAATGTCAAAAGATGGTCGGAATCAGATCCTTGAAGTTGCTTCTTCAACCTCAGGTTTGTACACGCTTAGCATTGGTAAAGTTAAAAATTTACAAGTACCTACATGTTCACTGGAGGAACAAAGAGAGATTATTTCAATAATTGAGAATCGGATTTCAGTATGTGAACATATTGAAAAGAGTATTGATGTTGCTGAAATACAGGCTGAAAGCCTGCGCCAAAGCATATTACAGATGGCTTTTGAAGGAAAACTGGTAACGCATGAGGAGGAAATAAATGTCTGAAAACAATACATCAACAATCATATCCAAGGTTTGGTCCATGTGTGGCGTTCTCTATGATGACGGCGTTTCCTATGGCGATTATCTGGAGCAGCTTACCTATATGATCTTTCTCAAAATGGCTGATGAGTATTCCCGGCCCCCGTATAACCGCAATCTCGGCATCCCACAGGGCTATACGTGGGCGGATATGAACAGCCTTTCCGGAGTTGACCTGGAACAGCAATATAAAAGGACGCTGGAGAAGCTAGCGGAGAAACCCGGTATCTTAGGCGAAATTTTTACCGGAGCACAGAATAAAATCAGCGAGGCGGCTAAGCTGGCCCGTATCGTCAAAATGATCGATGACGAGAACTGGGTTTCCATGTCCACCGATGTCAAAGGGGATATCTATGAGGGCCTGCTTGAGAAAAATGCCGAAGATACAAAGAGTGGAGCCGGACAGTATTTCACCCCCCGTGCGTTGATTCAGGCCATGGTAGAATGCCTGCGTCCCGAACCGATGAAAACCATCGCTGAAATTAAGACGCCGTATTTAATACAATTTAAGGTTGCCTGACCGTAAGGGTTTCGGTTTTGACTTAGGGGTTTCGTTTTAGGCCAGGGGTTTCGTTTTTGAATGTATATGTGTCGGTCGAAGATGAGACCGGCGCGTTTTGTATAAAGAAGAGGTACAGGTATGCCGACAATAACAAAGAAGCAGCTGGCAGATTATGAGCAGCTGTGTAAAGATAGAAATAACGGTCGGATTCTCACGCCGGATGGGCTTCGGTTTATCTGTGAGGCTTACGATTATGATGCCGAGAAAATAGGAAAACATTTTCTGGAGACTTTGCCGAGGATACTTCAGAAGGAAAATGGAAGGTGAACACCATGAGTGAAAGCAAAAAGGATATATCCAAGAAAAAGGATACCTATGTCAAAAAGAAAAAGGACATGAACTTTCAGAGTGTTGAATCTATGCAGTCTGTCGTTAATGTTGTGAATGAGGCTGCGGAGGCACTAAATGATAAGAATCGCACTATAAGAGAAAGTGCTATTCCAGAAGTGCTGGCCGGTGCGCTGGGTGCTGGTATTGGTGGAGTGGGTTCCTTTGCAGCGCTTTATGGGCTCGGAGTTGTTGGACTCTCAGCAGCAGGTATTACGTCCGGTTTGGCTACGGCAGGAGCCCTTGTCGGAGGTGGTATGGTTGCTGGCGTATTTGTGCTCGCTGCTCCGGTAGCCGGTCTCGCTGCTGCAGGCGTTGGTGTTGCCTCTCATCTGAAGAATAAACAGCTTAGACAGGAAAAAGAGCGTTTATACAAAGAGGCGCTGAAAAAACACGAGGCTATTATTAAGGCTATGAAATCAGAAGCTGATGCAGACAAGGAACGAATGGATTATCTGCAGAGTCTCAATATTCTGTTACAGCAGGCTATCAAGGATTTGCAACATGATTTAGGAGTTGCATAAAGTGAGGAGAAGCGGTGAGCAAATTCAATTTAAATAAGCTGGCACCCATGCTTGATAAGGCTGGTGACGGTTTGGTAAAGGCGGGGAAAGCAGTCGTTGATGTCGTGAAAGATCGGAACTTTCAGATAGGCGTTTTGACTGGATTGCCTGCGACAATAAGTGCATTCTTTTTAATCAGAAAATACCAAAAGCAGGCTGAGGAAAAGGAGGAGCTTTATAAAAAGGCTCTTGCAAAACACAATGCTGTTATAAAGGAACTGGATGCCAAGGCTGAGATGGACAAAGAAAGACAAGATCGGCTTCTTGCTTATGATTCCAGATTAAAGAAAGAGATGAGCGGCTTGCAATCAGAGATTCAGGAACTGAAGAATCAGATCGCAGAGCTTGAAAAAAAGAAGGCTGACGATGAGTAAATACAAGTATTCTGAAACTGAACAACAGATAAATGATGTTCTAAAATACCAAGATGAGGAGCTTAAGAAGATTAAGGCTACTATGCCTTCAACGACCGAGCTTGATAAAAGGATTCAGGAAAGTGAAGACTTGCTCCGTATGTTGGGGTATACAGAAATGCCGACGGTACCAAAGCACGATGTAGTAAAAAAGGTAATGGTGGTACCTTCTTGGGAGCAACTATGCCTTGAAGCGGAAAACTCTGTAGGCACGGGGCATCCGCTTGAATCAATTTTTACAGAAGCAGAGCTGAAGCGCAACAGCCAAGAAATCCGGATGCTAAATGCTGAGTATAATCAGTTGCACCATCTGGACAAATATGACATTGCAATCAGTGTTGCAGCTGGTCTGCTTGGAGCGGCTGTTGATGTTTTGTTGGTAGGCATTCCGCAGAAAACTCCAGATGGGTTAAAAGGTGGGACACTGGCCAACTATGTAAGAGACTGGTTCGATAAGAAATTTCCTGAAGAGGAAATGGAGAAGTTGGCAAACTCGAAGGTCAGCAAGGTTCCATACGACGCTCAGGATAACCGGAACACTACGCAGTATGTTGACGGGCTTTCTGCATATTACCATCGCCTGCTTTCTCTTGGTCACGATCCATTGCTTGGATTGATTTTTGGTGTGGCAGATATTCTTACTGGGAGAATGACCACCATTGATAAAACCGGAAAGATTGTAGTTCAGGTTATGGAGAATTATGCTGACCGCAAGGAGACAGATGTTTTTGCAGCTATAGCCAAGCAGATCATACATTTCAAATCGGATATCACGACATCAATGGGACTACCGGCTCCTATGATGGCACTGTTTAATCTTCTGCAATTTGGGAAAATCGGTGAGTACGAACAGACCATAGCGGAAATCGTGCAGGGCATGTATTACGAGGGGTATGACTTTATACATTTCTGCACGCTTTCGATTCCGGTAATGATTGTAGAAGTAGTAACCCGGATTGGATATGCCTTCAAGCGCATTAAGGAAGGACATTCTGTAAAAGAGTCAATTCCATTTTCCCTGAACCGCGAAAAGCATCCCAAGCTCGCAACAATGCTGTTTATAGGCCACTCGGCTGCAACAGCTGTTAATGCCGGGAAGGTTTATTTTACGCAGAATCCGATGGCAATTAACTATCCGCAGTGGATTGCCTTCGCAAAATATTCATATCAACAGTTGAAATGGGTGCTGCTTGACAAGCCAAATGCCAGAGATGCATATGTGCGCGGCATTTTGTATGAAGAACTAAATGAGGTAATTGCTTCGGTCGATACAACATTTGATGATATGACTGCGGATTACATAGTTGTCTTTGAATAGCGAGTTGATTTTATGGGAATGGGATATGGCTGGGAGTGCCCAGATTGTAAATACAGTTTTGGCGCAAATGTTGGTGTTGGTTTTTTATATCCTAAAGTTTATGAGGAAACCATCGAAGCAGCAAAAAACGGAGAGTTTGGTAATGAACTCAAGGAGTTATTAAGCGCTCATCCAGATGCCGCGATTGATCCAGAGGTCGTTATTTTGCAATGCTGCGATTGCGGTGAGTATGATTCCAGACCGATTTTGAATGCGTATGTACCGAAAGAGGATAAGCAACGACCGCCAAAAGAAAAAGGAAGAAGGTGGTCAGTAGCTTTTCCGTTTGAGGACGCTTCATATGTAACCAGTTACGACATGCAGGAATATTATGATCTGTATGCGGAGTATGACCACAGATGTGAAAAATGTGGCGGCAAAATGACTGTTGTCCCGGAATCAAGCTATGAAAAGAAAAATGGCATGATTTGCCCTAAATGCAAAAAGCCACTTAAGTTGGTTGATCTTATTAATTGGGATTAGTTGAAAACGAAAAAAGGCTCCCCAGTCACCGGAGAAATCCAGTGGTGAGGAGCTTTCCTTATGCCTTGATGGTCTGGCCGTTGCGGAAGGTTACGCTGATGTCGCCCTCGCCATTGACCGTGAGGTAATCCGTCAGGGCGTTAAATGCGTCAAGGGAGAACGCGGTCAGGGTTTCCGGCAGTTTCTCAAAGGCGGCAAGGAAATCCTCGACGCTGCCTTTTTGCGACTGCGTCTGGTTGATCTGTTCGTTCAAATCCTCGATGCGGGTCTTGAGCGACTCGTACCGGGTGGTCAGGTCATCGTACTTTTTTTGGTATGCCTTCTGGTCGAGAGCAACGTGGGCGTTTTCGTAGATGTTCTGCTGGACGGCATCGGAAACAACCTGCGCTTCTTCCAGCAGTTTGTCGCGCTCGGCTTCCTGCTCTGTGGTGTCAAAGAGGAGCGCCATCATCTCGCGCCCGTTGGCGATGACCGCATCCTTTGTGGCCAGCAGCTGGTTTGCCGCCGACAGGAAGGCATCCTGAATCTGCTCGTCCGTCAGGTGCGGAGTGCAGCAGTGCTTGCCGCCATCATACTTGTGATTGCATTGCCAGATCGTCCGGCGGTATTTGTCGGTCGAGTGCCAGACCTTTGAGCCGTACCAGCTTCCACACTGGCCGCACCGGATTTTGCTGGAGAAGGGATGTACGCCGCTGTGGTACTTCTTGCCTTTGCCGCGCTTGGCCATTTCCCGCTGAACCATGTCGAATTTTTCAGGCGGGATGATTGCCTCGTGGTTTCCCTCCACATAGTATTGCGGGATTTCACCTTCGTTCTTCTTTTGCTTCTTGGTTAGGTAATCGACCGTGAAGCACTTCTGCAGCAGGGCATCGCCTTTGTACTTCTCATTGCTGAGGATGCTCTTGACTGTGGAAATGCTCCATTTATCCTTGCCGCCCGGTGTCTTGATGCCGTCGTCGGTGAGCTTCTGTGCGATGCCGTGGTAGGTCGTGCCCTGCAGGAACATATCATAAATGCTCCGGACGACCTTGGCCTGCTCCGGATTCACCACCAGCTCACCGTTTGCGCCTCTGTCGTAGCCGAGGAACCGGTTGAATGGGATCGTGACCTTTCCGTCTGCAAAGCGCTTTCTCTGTCCCCATGTGCAGTTCTCGGAAATGCTGCGGCTTTCCTCCTGCGCCAGCGAGCTCATGATGGTAATAAGCAGCTCGCCCTTGCCGTCGAAAGTCCAGATGTTTTCTTTTTCAAAATAGCACTCGACGCCTTTTTCCTTGAGCTTCCGGATGGTAGTCAGGCTATCCACGGTGTTGCGGGCAAAGCGGCTGACGCTCTTGGTGACGATCAGGTCAATGCGACCGGCCAGCGCATCCGCGACCATTCTCTTGAAGCCCTCACGGCGCTTGGTGCTGGTGCCGGTGATGCCTTCGTCGGTGTAGACGTCCACGAACTCCCAGTCGTCCCGGCTCCTGATGTAGTTGGTGTAATAATCGATCTGCGCCTCGTAGCTGGTGAACTGATCGTCGTGATCTGTTGAGACGCGGGCGTACCCAGCCACCCGCCGCTTTTTCTGCTCCGTGATGGGAGAAGCAGTGAAGCGCGTCAGCGTGGCCGGGATCGTCTTTACCTTTTTGCCTTCGTTGATGCCCAATATTTCTCACTCCTTATCTTTTTCATGGTCTCGCTCATTTTCTGGCGACGCTCCTCGGTGAAGCTGGCCTTGATGGCCTCGCCTTGTTTCTTTTTCCGTTCCTCTGTCCATGCAGGCATCCGGCGCTTGATGCTGTATTCCATGCTGACCTCATGCCCATCGTAGAAGCAGAAGGTGATGTGTCCGCCCGGCGCGATGGTGATGTGGTCGATTTCCTTTAGGAAAACAGCCTCGTCAAGCTCCTGCTGGCCAAGAGCCTGAGCGGTCAGTTCCCGGAGCGTGTCCTCATGGATGCAGTTATTGCTGCAGGTGTTCGTTGTAGCGCAGACGAAAAGGTGGTACTTTTCGCCGGAGGCTTTCGTTCTGGTCTGCCTGCGGTAGTTGTTGCCGCAATCGGCACACTTGATCTTGCTGGTAAAGCAGGTCACGTCGTCACGCTTCATGGCATGGTTCCGGCGGTAGGAGGATGCCTTCTTCCGGGCTTCCGGAGTCCATGCATCCTTCTTTGCCGTGCTCACCCATGTGAGGGTTTTCTCTGTGCCGTCCGCCATGTGAAAATTGAGGATGCCCTGCTCCGGAACCGTGATCACCTCGACCTGTTCCGCAAAGGCATCCTCGTCAAATTCCTCAAGGCCAAGTGCCTCGGCGCATTTCTGCCGGAGAATGTATTCCGGGATCTCCATCGCCTTGCACTTGCCGTTTTTCGTCTTGCTGGAACCGCAGACCCAACCGACCAGCTGATCGCCGAGCTGTGAGACCTTTGCCCGGTTCTTACGGGTGTTGCGAACGTAGCTCTTGCCGCATTTCTCACACTTGATTTTGCTGGTGAAGCAGGTGATGTTCAGGCTCTTGTTGGCAAGAGCACCGAGCTCCTTCCGTCTGGCCATCTCGCTTTGCACATACTGGAAGGTCTCCATATCGATGATGGGCTCGTGGGTGTCCTCGACATAGTATTGTTTCAGCTCGCCGTGGTTCTTTTTACGCTTCTTGCTGATCGGGTCTGCGATGTATTCCTTCTGCAGGAGCATGTTACCGGTGTAGGTGATGTTGGAAAGCACCACCTTGATATTGGAATCCACCCAGCGGCAGCCTTCGCGAGTCGTGATGCCCTCGGCGGCAAATTCCCGCTCTGTCTCAAGGCGGGACTTCCCATCAAGGAAGTTCTGGTAGATGCGCTTTACGATGGCGGCTTCCTCCGGAACGATGACCAGCTGGTCGCCTTCCCAGCGGTATCCGAATATCCTGAAGTGCCCGTTCGGGATTCCACGCTCCATGCGCTTGCGAACTCCCCATTTTACATTGTTGCTGATGCTTTCTGATTCTGATTGCGCGAAAGAGGCCAGAAGTGTCAGCATGACTTCGCCGTCGCCGGAGAGGCTGTCGATGTTTTCCTTCTCAAACCGGACGCTGATACCCAGCTCCTTTAGGTGCCGGACGGTCTCTAAGAGGTCTACGGTGTTGCGGGCAAAACGGGAGATGCTCTTACAGAGAACAATGTCGATCTTGCCAGCGTCGCAGTCGGCAATCAGCCGCTTGAACTCATCACGCTTCTTGGCGATGGTGCCTGTGATGGCTTCATCAGCATAGACGCCGACATATTCCCACTCCGGGTTCTTCTGAATAAGCTCCGAGTAGTAGCTCACCTGAGAGGAGAGGGAATGGTGGAGCCGCTCGGTTTCCATTGACACGCGGGCGTAGGCTGCGACCTTTTTTCTGGTCGGCAGTGCTGGTATCTGCGGCTCTATCTTCGTGATTTTCGCCATTTGAATCACTCCTTTCCGGTACTATACATCACTCTAAAAGCCCTAATTATCAAGCGTTTTCAGGATATAATGTGCCGATTATCGGCTGGTATTTCTCCCGCATTTTTGTATCAATTATGGTGTATTGCTCCTCGGTGATAATGCCGTCTTTGAGCATGGCCTGAAACATATTCATGCTGGCCTGATAGAGCTTCTCGCGCTCGAACTGATCCTCATTCACGGCCATCACCTCCGAAGCGCCCAGCGATGTAGCAGGCGTGGGAGCAATACTTCCTGCTCCGGTTCCCGTATGCCGTGAAGGACTTTCCGCAACAGGCGCAGGTAAAGGAGTAGACCGCATCAGCGTGTCTCGTGACAGCTTCCGGGTGAGCATTCCACCAGCTCTGGCAGCACTCGTCAGAGCAGAACTTGATCTGCTTTCTGCCGGGCACTTGGACGATGGGCTTTCCGCAGTTCTTGCAGCAGCCAACATCCGGCTTGTCCTTAGTGGCCTGTGTCGATTTTTCACCGGCCAGACCGTTCCTGTGGCAGAACGATACGACCTGATTCTTGGTAAGACCGAGGGTGTTTGCTATATTGGCATAACCGAATCCGGCAGTGCGGAGCTCGGTGATTTTGGCTTTCTGTTCACTGGTCATGATACTTTCACCTCCAGTTTCCACTGGAGATGAGGAGACGATTTGAGCGGAGGATTTTTCACATAAACGAAAAAAAGCCTGCGGGCATTCCGAAGAACACTCGCAGGCATAGCGGATTGGATATTTACTTCACGCGGATTTTCCAGCCGGTGATGATAAGGTTGACATTCTTGATGAGCGTCGGATTGAGCTTCTGGATCGCTGCCACGCTTGTTCCGTACTTTCGAGCAATGGCAGAGAGCGTGTCGCCGGATTTCACGGTGTACCAGACAGCAGCAGAGGCAGGCTTCTTCAATAGCTCATTGACCTTGGCTTGAACGGCTGAGTAGTCATATCCAGCAGCGGTCAGGCGGTTCTTGCGGTCGGTGCCGTTTCCCCACTTGCCGTCGATGACTTCCTTGGCAAGCTCGTCCACGTTTTTCTTAGGCGCAGCTTCCGGTGTAGGCTTGCTATCTTCAGGGCTCTCCGCATACTTCAGCACGCCATAGCCACGGATATACTTGCCGCCGACCTTAAGCGTTCGTCTGCTGACAGAGTCGCTCTTGTTGCCCTCAATGACGGTGATGGTGCTGCCGGAGACAGTCTCAACGATACCGACATGATCCGGCCAGCCGGTATTGTCACCGGAACCGGAGTCCTGCCAGTCATAGAAAATGACATCTCCGGGCTTCGGAACATAGGAGTCGTTTTCATTCCATGCGCCGAGCTTCTGGAAAAGCTCAATCATCTGGCCGCAGCCGCACTCGGTAGGGATGATCCTTGTCAGGCCGCACTTGATGGAAACCGCCGAGACGAAGGTCGCGCACCATGCGTCCGTGTATTTTACCTTATATCCTCTGGCGAGAGGCTTGTGGCTGTTGTAGACATCGATAATCTCTCTGTGGCTGCCGTCCGCCTCGTTCTTTCCAAGCCATGCTCTGGCCTGAGCGATGATCTGATCTCTCTCGGAACTTACGACAGGCGCAGGCTTGTTTTCCTTCGTATAGCCGTTGAAGCCTCCGGTCTTGATGATGGACGGATAATCGATGTAGCCATAGTCCAGATCCACGTTACCGGAGATGCCATCGACCTTGCCCTTGGAAGAATACTGCCAGATGCCGTATTCGCCCTTATAGGAGCACTTGCTGGCGTACTGCGCTACCCAGTGCGCGTAGTCCGTGAGCTTGCTATCGTCCATCCGCTCCTTGAAACCAGAAACAACGGAGCCGTAGATGCCGACGAAGTATCCAGCAGCTTCCATTGTCTCGCAGAAAGCGATGGTGGCCTCTGTGATCCCGGCTTTGGCAGAGGCAGGCTGTGCCTCGTTATCCATGTAGACCGGGTACTCCAGCTGCTTGCCTTTGAGGAGCTGAATGAAACGCTCAGCATCTGCTTTTCCTGCAGCAGCCGTCACGCAGTCTTTCCCGACGAAGTAATATGCGCCGATAGGGATACCGGCAGCCTTGGCTCCCTTGTAGTTTGCTTCCCACTTGCTATCGGTATAGGTTCCTGCATCCGAGCCGCCAGCCTTGATGATGGCAAATTCGATGCCAGCGGCTTTGACCTTGTTCCAGTCTATCGTTCCCTGCCAGTGGGATACGTCAATTCCTTTAATCATGTCACTTGTCCTCCTTCGTATCTGTGCTCTCGCGGTCGTGGAGCTGCTCCAAGACCTCCTTCAGCTTGTCTGGAACCGGCAGGCCGAGGTGGACGCTGTTTTCCACGAGGGACAGTCCTTCATTCGAGATGTAGAAAAAGATGATCGCTGTCCGAAGCACTCCGGCATGGTTAAGCACATAGATGTCGAGAGCGTTGGCGATGCCGACCATAATGAAGATCAGCACCTTGCGGCAGATTCCCTTGAAGCCGACCGCCGAAGATAGCTTCTTGTCAGCCACAGCGCACATGAAGCCGGTGATGTAGTCCGTCACGGCAAAGAGGATGAGCGCAATCAGCAGGCCGTCGCAGCCGCCAAGGAACCAGCCGAGCCAGCCTCCGATGGCAGCAAAAGCAAATTGAATGGTGTTCCAGAATTCTTTCATGTCGTGATTCCTCCTTTGAATTTGTGCATGAAAAAAGCAGCTGCCACTGTGGCGCTGCCTCCATAAAAAAACGGGTTACAGGTTGTAGTATTCTCTTGGCTTTCCTCCGCTTCCTGTGCGGGTCGCGTAGGAGTAGAGGTTATTGAAGATCACGTCCGTATCGTCGTATCGGTCGACCAGCTTATAGCAAGAAACATACGGGTCGAAATAACCGAGGTCTTCTGGCTCGATGTATGCGGACTGCTGTTTTCCCTTGGCAAGAAGCGCTGTGCAGCTCGCGCAGATACTTTCGGATTCCTTGCTGTAGGCTTCCGGGTTATCCGGATGCAAAAACCAGTGCGCGTCATGCCATTTGCAGTCATGGTAGCAGGCGCTGTTTGCGATCATGGTGTATTGGTAGCCTGCCGGAAGCTGAGAAAGAACATCCCAGTGTCTCGCAAACCAGTGGAAAAGCACGATGCGGTCATACATCGAAAAGTCGCCGGTCTGGAGTTCTTCAAGTGTAAGCGCCCGCGTGATGGAAAGGGTCAGCCGCACCTCCGGATATTCCTGCTTGATCCTTGCGGCCAGCTTGTCATCGTTTAGGATGAACTGGTGTATGCCAAGGGAGCGGTATTTCCGGATCATAGTGATGTTCGCCTTCTTCTGGGCGAGGATACAGACCGGAATACCGAGCGCCAGCAGGCCTTTGATGCGCGAGACATATTCTTCATAGGACTTCGGGTAGCTGTCCCGGTAGGTAATGTCAAAGCGGGTGTTTTCGCAGTCATCCTTCCAAGCGGCAGCATAGATGCAGTCGATATAGGGAATCAGGGCAGGCCGCTGCAGGAGCTTTTCCGGGTATTCCGGGTCAAGGTTATATGGCACTTCAAACTGTTTCATGTTTCCTCCGTTTCCGTCAGCGTATAGGTGATCTTCATCGTTTTATCCGCTGTCTTGATAACCGGCGATGACAGGTTGTTGATGGTGGCGAGGTATGGCGTGTACAAATAAAGCTCCTTGCGGAAGTGGTATCCGTAGTAGCTGTAGAAGTATTCCTGATAGGCGTAGGTCTTGTACCGGGAGATCATGCGCTGTCCCCATACCTCACCGTCCGTGTTGGTGGCTTTGTTTCGGACATAGAGCTTTGGCTCTCCATTGTGGAAATACCAGCCGTTTATAACCACATCGTCATCCACGCAGAAGGTGAACTGCTGCGCATTGTTGTAGGCGACATTCGGCACGACCTCGACATTGGCCACGTTCGTGGTATCGAGGCGGTAGACCGTATTCCCGATGGCAAACATCAGCCACTTGCCGCTCATGCCGATGTTGTAGATATCCGTGGTGTTGCTCGGAAGCACGATCTTCTGCGTCGTACACCTGCCGTCGCTGATCTTATCCATGAACCACTCAAAGCCGGTACGGTCATAACGCTCTGAACCATAGCTCATGCCAACATAAGTGCGGATTTCCTTTCTGGCGATGCCGTACCAGTTGCCGTCAACAGCATGGAAAAGATAATCCATCCGGGTTTCGTCGTTCCAGTAGGGCTCGTCCGTATCATCCTTGCTGCCGCCGACGAAATGCACCCAGTAAGGATAGTGGTTCAATTCGACGGTGGTTTCCTCGGTGGCCTCAAACGCCATCTGTGTGAAAGTCCGGATCATAAGCCGGGCGTGGATATAATCCTCCGGGACTTTCCGAAGCGTCACGGACGTCTGGTTATGAACAGCTACAAGCTCCAGCCGGTAGCCTTCGCCGATGAAGGTTCTGTGGTTATGGCGGTAGTTGTTGTTATTGATGTCGCCATCGTTTATATTGTTGGACTTCAGCAGCACAAAGTAGTTGTTGGTGTACTTGCAGCCGCGTCCGGCGAGGATATTCGTGAGACCGATGCAGGAGATAGTGCCGTTGGCCTGCGAGGTAGCAAAGTCCCAGACATACTTAAAGCCGCCATCGACCGCCTTGCTCTCGGTCAGGTTCCGGCTGCCACGCTGCACGTCCTCTGTGGTATTTACATCGTTGGAGGCGTAACCGACCAGAGGGTTATCGAGCGGAGCATAAATCAGAGTCGGGTCTTCCTCAATCTCATTCTGGTAGAGAAGGACGCCGCCCGTGAGCCTTGAATAGATCGGAAGGAGCCAAGCCTCTCCGCTTTGACTGTCGAAGCTGGGACTGTCGTACATCAAGCCCTGCAGGTTGGTATTTAAGACATCAAAAACGGCCTCCGTTACAAGGTTCTCATCCTCATAAATTTCTTTCTCACCGGTATGGATGTTGGTGAGCTCTATAACGCTTTTTCCTTTGAGCATACTCATTCCTCCGTGTTCAGATAGTCTGTGGTGATGGATCGCACGAATCCATACTCGCCGCTGATGATGATGCGGTACATCAGCTGGCCGGTGATGGCTTTCTGTGACCATGCGTCCGTGCTGATTGCTTCAAGCGCCGTCTTGGTCATGCCGGACTGTTCTTCGGAAAGAGCCGCCCATGTGTTATTGGCATACGTCCACCATGTTTCTCCGGCATCAAAGGAAACGGCAAAGAGCGCGGCATCGTCCGCATCGACGGTGACCTTTTCAATGCCGATGATCGAAGCGTCGGACATATCGATGTTTTCCGAGTAGATCGTCTGCGGTTTCGGGATGCCGGAAAAGGTCGCTCGAAACGGCGGGAACCGGTTCTGGGAATCGTGCCAGTACAGGATCGTCGGGTTGGTCAGTGTCAGAAGCAAGGCTCCGTCCGGGATATCCTGCACGCCGTAGGTTTCAAAAACCTCTGCGGAAAGCTCTGTCTCCGCAAGCCTTAAGAGGGCTCCGTCCTCAACGGTATATAGGTCGCCGTTGGCATCCGTGATAAGGTACCGGCGGTTGTACGGGTCAAGCAGCACCGGAAGCGTATCCGAACTAAGGAAAGACGTCCCGGTATCATCCTGATGCAGGAAGGCGATGGTCGTTCCGGCTGCTGGTGTGAAAGCGATATTCCCGGAGCCGGTCACGAGAACGCATTCTCCGAAGTAGGAAGTGTTCGTCGGTACGGTCTCAAAATTCAGGATGATGTCGCCGGTATCGAGAAGCAACAGATCCCAGACGAGCCTTACATCCGCGCTGGTGACGCTGTAATTTGTATAGCCCTCCCAGCGGATACGAAGGAAGTGGTAGTAGCTGTAGATCGTGCCTTCCTCGCGTCGGATCGTCCAGACCTTGGCATCCCGGCGATGGACTTTTACCTGTTCAGCGTTTGTGCCGATGCCCATCCACGAGTTTCCGTTAACATAGATGTTCGCGGCAGTCACGCCGTTATAGGTAAACCAGCTGACGCCGGTCAGGGTATCGGTGCCGTCATCGTTACCGGAGTTGTTCCGGGTGATGGTCATATTATCAGTGCCTGAAAGCACTTCTTGGATAGAGAGATAATCAGCCATTTTGCACCTCCAGTTCTGATATGCTTTCAAAGGCTCCAAGGCCGAGATGGTATGCCGCAAGGCTTCCACGCTCGATCTCCTGAAGATCGCCTTCGATGATTTCGTTGTATTCTGTCTTTGGCTTTACGCAGTCGTCATCCAGTTCTGTATAAGCGGTCTTTATGAGCTTCTTTGCCGGAAGATTGAAACCTCCGATAAAAGGCTCCGTCTCAAACGGCAGGATCACAAGCCCGGTCAGCGTTACGAAGTCCGAAGTGGAGATCGTAAGTGAATCCATCCGGCCACGGTCAAGGCTTCGCTCGGTGCCGCCGGAAATCTCAAAGGACTGCCTAAGCCGGAAATCTGTATCGTCCATGACATAGATCCGGCTGTAGGACATTTTCCGCTTGTCGCTTATATCCACCACGTCATGGACGACCGGAGCAAAGATGCGAAGTTCATCCGAAAGCGTGTAAAGCGGCATGCCGGAAAGCAGCACCTTTGAAATGGCATCGGAGCTTCCTGCCGGTGTTGGCGTAATCAGCCTTGTTTCCACGGAACCTTCCAAGGCCAGATGTTGCATACCGGATAGCAGGATCATGGTCATATCGTCGCTTGCCGTAATACGTCCGTCCCATCTGTCCTGTGCGCCCAAGCCCTGACCGGAGATGACTGCGAGGATGTTCTGTGTGGCAATCGCAGCAGAGCCGGAGCCCACGGAAATCCAGACCTCGAAGGTGTGCAGCATCTTTTCTGCCATATCAAGGAGCGGGTAATAGAGGTTTAGGACATGCATCCCGGAGTGCCATGTTTCCTGCGGGTGGAATTCTGCAATCTCCACACCGTCCTTGACATAGGTAACCGTGATAAGTGCCTGCTCGTCCTCCTCCCAAGAGGCAGGAACGGATACGGTGGCCGCAAGCTCCTGCTCCGGGACGATCACATCGCCGGACTCTGCATCGTCGATTTCAGGAAGATGCGCAGTTCCGGTTCCCTCCGAGGTGACCTCTCTTGTTTGAGGGTCTGACGTGACATTTAAGAGGATGGCAGCCTTGAACTCGCAGTCGGTCTCTTCCTGTGTGGCAAATTCTATATTGACGATCTGCACCTTTTCCTCGCCAATGCTGTAGGGCATGGAGTTTATGTAGGAGTAGGTCGTCATCTTGGTGGCCTCCACGGAATTCATAAGGCCACTGATGTTTTTATCATTTTTGCTTTTGGCTTCCGCAAGGCGAGGGTTCTTTCCCACGCACTTAAGGGAGCACTTCCCGTTGATTTTTATGGTGATGGAGGTAATGGCCGCCATCTGGTTTTCGTCTGCCTGACCTCCGGTAAAGGTCAAGATATCGCCGGGATCAAGTGCCGGATCACCGATAGTCTCGGAATCAAACGGCACATAACTTATGACGGCGATGGTGTTTAGGAGTGTTGTGAGGATTCGCCGCCTCGTTTCCTCCAGACCGAACTGTAGCAGGTAGTTGACCTCCAGATTCATGGTCAGACCGTCATCCGGGTCAAGGGAATAGTATTCTGCCGTCTCTGTTCGCTTGTTCGTGGAGTTTATCGCCGTATAGCGGGTCACGAAGTCCGAGAAGCTGGAGGAGTAACGGTGGGTGTTATTTACCGTTACCATCGGCTCTGCCGTATACTGCACAAGCTGCAGCTTTCCTTCGCGATTGATCTGGGCAAAGCAGCCGAGAGCCTGTGCCAGATAGTGCAAAAAATCCCGCCAAGTCTCGATGTCGTTTTCCGGGTAGACGCCAAGAAGCTCCGTGCCGTTTGGCAGGGCTTCGATTTCTGCCTGCGTGTGTGCAAGCTCTACGCCGCAGGTGGTACACATGACAGAAAGGAAGTCGTAAGGATAGCCGCTGGTCTGCGCCTCGTTGTATTCCTTGTCGAAGTTCAGCATGGCGTCGTAAGCCTTTAGCTCCAGCGTCTTTACCTGCCGGTTTGCCTCGGCCACAAAGAAGATGCCCATCGGGACATCCTCGACGGTGCTATCCGGGAGGTTTAAGTGAAAGTACAGCTCGACCTTGGCGTTTTCCAGCGAGTAGCGGTCAACACTCGAAAAAAGAGAAATGCCCAGCTCTGCCGCATAGACAGAGCCGAGCTCGATTTCAGAGGAACCGGAGCACTGCCGGGATACATACCCGGAGCCTTTTACGATGTCCTCGTTTGTGAAAGGATATTCTCGTCCGGCGGTCGTGGTGATCTTCCCAGACCATGTGAAGGAGCGGGTGTTTTCCTGTATCGCTGTTTTATATGCGTCTGATACGCTGTACATGAGAATCGCTCCTTCCCGTTTAATATTCCTTCAGCGTGAAGCTGACCTTCCATAAGCCTTTCTTGCTGGTGTCGTGGGCGAGGGAAACCTTGAATCCGTCCATGTACATCTCTCGGTTTTCCCTGACCATCGTCTCGGTATTAAAAAAGTCCACGGAGAGCCGTGGGAGGCTTCGCATCGCGGACAGGGTTTTAAGCCACGCAGGAGATACCTGAAAGGCCACGGATATTTCTGCCACGCCGGAGCGGACAATATCTCTCTGGGTGGTTCCTGCCTCAGTCTCACCGGAGGAGTCAGCCTCCACGTCAGAAAGAGACAGGTCATAAGATGTCGGAAGCGGCATTTCCGTGCCGTCAATCCGTAGGTAATTTGTAAATGCCATCATCTGCCTCCTGACCGGAGTGCCATCCGCTGCTGGGCTGTGACGATGGTCTCATCAAGCAGCGTGCCTCCAAGATAAACCGGGATGGTGATATCGCCTCCGCCGCCGACTCCTGCAAGAGCAGTAACGATAGCCGAGGTCTGTCCGGCCACGGCATCCTGAATCATGCCGCGCAGGGAGTCGACACCGACAATGGCCTCTGCACCGGCTTCTCCAGCGCCAAGGAGTGTATTCCCACTCATGCCGAAAATGGTCGGTGAGTCGAGAATCATGCCATTGCCCATCGCCTTCTTGTACCATTCCACAGAAAAATGCGGGATGGACGGCGGGTTTAGAGAGAAGCTCCCGGAAATGGAGAAGTGCGGCAGCTTGATCTTTGGCAGCTCCCAGTGGAAGTTGAATACGTTCTTCAGCTTGTTCACGATGCCGGAGATAAAATTCCAGATCCCGTTGAATACATTAGAAACCGTATTCTTGATGCCGTTTAGGACATTCGATATCGTATTTTTTATGGCGTTGAAGGCTGTGGTGATACCATTTTTCACGGTATTTACCACAGTCGTGATGGTGGTCTTTATCCCGTTCCAGACCGTAGATACCACAGTTTTTATGGCATTCATCACGGTGGTGACCGCCGTCTTCATGGCATTCCATGCCGTGGTGATGAAGGTCTGGATTGCCGTGACGACTGTTGTGACCACGGTCTTTATTGCGTTCCATACCGTCGTAACCACAGTCTTTATCACATTCAGGACGGTCTCGATGATCGTCTTGTAGATATTGAAGTAAGTGGTGACGATGGTTTTTATCACATTGAACACGGTCTCAAAAACAGTCTTTATGGCGTTCCAGATCGTTTCAAAGAAAGTCTTTATGGCATTAAAGACCGTCTGCACCGTGGTCGTGATCGCTGTCCAAGCACCCGTGAGGAAGGTGCTGATGCCGTTCACCGCTGCCTCGAAGATTCCCTTGATGGTCTCCCAGACAATGGAGAAGAAGCTCTTGATCGCCTCCCAAGCCGTAACGACTGCCTGCTTGATGTTTTCCCACAGGTCAATCCAGAATTGCCTAAAGCCCTCGTTCGTATTCCAAAGATAGATGAAGGCTGCCACCAGCGCCGCAATCGCAGCGATGATAAGGACTATCGGGTTTGCCAGCATGGTCGCGTTCAGTGCAGCCATCGCGCCTTTTACCACACCGATTGCAGCAGAAACCTGCGGTATGATCGTCATAATCGTGCCGACCGCCGAGATGATCTTTCCGACCACCACCAGAATCGGGCCGATAGCAGCAGCCACAAGGGCGATCTTTACAATCGTCTGCTGAACCGGAGCCGGAATCTTGCTCCACATTTCAGCAAAGGCCTTCAGGGCTGCGGAGATGTCCTTTAAGACCGGAGCCAGAACGGTGGCAAGGGTGTTTCCGATTTCCGCGCCGGTCTCCTTCAGGGAGTTCATCGTCATCTTGAACTGGTCAATCGGGTCGAGGGTCTCGTTGAAGGTGTTCTCGACACTTCCCTCAAAGTCACCGAGGGAACCGGCAAGGTCGTCAAGACTCAGCTTTCCGGTCTGGACGGCATTGTATATCGACGCTCCGGCCTTGCTTCCGAAAAGGTCATAGGCCGCCTGCAGCTTTTCTGTTTCAGAGCCGTTGCCCTTCATGGTCTGGGAGAAATCAGAAAGCGCCTGATCCAGCGTTTTGCCGTCTTTCGTCGCGTTTTTCATGGCGGTCTTAAGACCCATCATGGCAGAGGAGGTATCCAGACCGGACATCTCCACCATGCCCATGAAACCGGCAGCCTGCTGGGCGGTCAGTCCCATTTCCTTCAGCTGAATGGCATTGGAGGAAAGAGCGCCCGCGAGGGTATCCATATCAATGCCGGTAGCCTGACCGGTTGCGTTTAACGCATCAAGAAGGGAGTCTGCCTCAGATGCATCCATGCCGAAGGCGTTCATAACCGAGGATACATTGTCGATGGATGTCGAAACATCGGTGTCGTTGAGCTGGGCAAACTTTATGAATTTTGCAGAGAGATCATCAAGCGCCTGCCCGGTTAAGCCAAAGCGGGTGTTGACCTCGCCGACAGCGGCACCGGCAGTTTCGAAGTCCGTCGGTATCTCTGTGGCGAGGTCTTTGACGATCTGGTTCATGTCTTCCAGAGCTTTTCCCGTAGCGCCGGTTTTCTGCGCCACGATATCAAGCCCTGCATCCACTTCATTAAAGGCAGCAAGGGAAGCTGCGCCGATGGCCATAATAGGAGCCGTGACATGCGTGGTCAGTCCTGTACCCACACTGGATATCTTGCCGCCGACTTCCTGCAGCTTGCTTCCGGTCTGTTTTAGGGTAGCCGAGATATGGGAGTCTGTTTCTCTACACTGCTGTTCGAGGTTTTTGAGCTCGTTTTCTGTCTCTATGATCTCACGCTGCCATGCATCATATTGCTGCTGGGTGACGGTACCGTTTTTGAGTCCAGCATCCATCTGGTCTTGCACGGACTTCAGCTGTGTGAGCTTATCTTTCGTTTCGGAGACAGCCTGTTTAAGGAGCTTCTGTTTCTGCTCAAGCAGCGTGGTATTCGTCGGGTCGAGCTTCAAGAGCTTATTGACGTCTTTAAGCTGACTCTGCGTGTTTTTGATTTCCTTGTTTACGCCGGAGAGCGCTTTGGAAAGGCCGGTCGTATCGCCGCCGATTTCCACGGTTATGCCTTTTATCCTGTCAGCCATGCGATGACCTCCTTCCTGTTAAAAACGATCCATCTGTGCCTGCGTAGCGACCTCGGCGAACGGATAATCGTCCATGTCCATTTCTGAATACATGTCGTTGACAGTCCCGATGGTGAGCAAATCGAGCTCCGAGATTTGAAGCCCGATCTGCACACACCGGAGTAAAAAGAGCGGGGTTGTCATTTCCCGCTCAGTGTTGCGATGTTTTTTTTAGAGGTAACCTGCTGTTCCACGTTCAGTCCCCACAGCTGAATGATCTGCGGGAGAATCTCGTAAATCGAGAAGGTATTAAACTGGTCGAGCCAGTCCTCCGGAGTATCCGGGACGTCCGGGTTCTGATGCTTTGCCATGAGCCACGCGATGTTCTCGAAAAGCTCAAGGGAGAAGGTATCCAGATTAGAGTTTTCCGGATCGTTCTCGTCGATGCCTTTCTGCAGCTCATTCAAGTCCTTGTAGATATCCCGGTGAAACTTGTTTCTGTAAAGACGAGGGATGGCGGCAGAGGCACGGAAGGTGACCTCCTTGCCGTCAATCTCGACGGATTTTGTTACTGCCATAGTGCGCCTCCTTACTCAGTCACATCTTCCGCAGGCGTCTCAGGGACATTCACAGCGGCCTGCGGCTGATAGACTGCGTTGTACCAGTTGTTGTAGGTCTCCTCACTGGTATTGGTGCCGGTCTTGACCTTCACGAGACCGGAAGGCAGAGGCGTTGCCGTAATGGAGAGCGTTTCCGTCTGCACCTCGGTGGAGTCCTCCTTTGTGCTGCCGGAGACAGAGGGACGGGTCGCGCTGCAGTAGTACATGCAGTGACGGATCTTCCTCTGGTCGCCGGAGAACTCAAAGAGCAGCGCAAAATGCTCAGGCTCCACGTCCTTGTTCTCAGCGATGACGCCGTTGGCATCCTCAACCTCGTGCATGACATCCGTAAGAAAGCTCTCCGGAATCAGCGCCAGCTCGAAGTCGCCGGAATAGCCGTTGTTGTTAGAGACCATGTAATATACGGAGTCGTCCGCATAGAACGGGTCGTTTTCACCCTCTGCATCAAGCGAAAGGGATACTGCGCCGGGCATCGCAACAGGTGTACCGAAGGTGACGGTGCCGTCCTCGGCCAGCGTTGCGATAGCGTAGTGGCAGTTTTTCAGGCCAAACTTGACCTTGTTTTTCTTATTAGCCATAGTGGTTTATCCTCCTATCATCTGTGTTTGATAAAGAACCTCGTACATCTTTTCCGATTCGATCCAGACCTCCGACTTCTCATAGGGAAGCTCATGGGAGAGGAGGATGTCCTCGATGGTGGTTTCTATCTCCGGGTCTTTCTTGTCCGTGTAAAGCTCGATGTTTAACTGGTCGATTTTCTTATAGACCGTGTCATCAGCGAACACGTTATCCGTTCCCGGAAACAGAAAAACGAGGAAGGGCGGGTCTGGCGACTCACCTTCGGCAAAATGGTCGTAGGCAAGTGGGAGCCCGGCTTCCTCCAGCATTTCGATTACATTGTCGTATGTCATATCAGCCGCCTTTCAGTTTCTGCTCGATGGTCTGCATCAGCTTTTCATTTCCGCGCTGCTCGGCAGAGGCGATATGAGGCTTTGCAGCAACTCGGCCTCCTCCGCGCTTGGCGTGGCCATGTTCCAAGAGGTGCGCGATCTGGTAGCGGTTCCTCGAATGCACCACAAGCTCGATGCTCTCGGAATCCTCCCGGACGTTTTTGACCGACCAGCTTTTCTTGTACTTGCCGGTATCCACGGGAGCGCCTGACTGTATGTCCTTGCGGACGGAAGCTGCCGTTTCCTTGACCGCAGCTTTCAGCTCATCAGCGGCAAGGTCGGCATACTTTTCAAGCTCCTCCATGATCGCGTTATCCATTTCGTCGATTGATACGGTTCTGCTCATTTCGGTTTCTCCAGCTTGCAGTTGAATTTGATGCTGTTTCGCTTGTAGCCCATCGGATTTACATAGGTGATGTTGTAGGTCTTGCCCTCAGCTATGATCCGGTACTTCGTGGATTCCACGACAGACAGCTCGGAGCAGTAGCGGCAGGTAAAATCCAGCGATTCCTCTGGGTTTATCACGACGCCGGTGGACTCGGAACCGGTGCTTGTGCCTACGGTCGCCCAGCAGGAGAAGTAATCCGTCCAGCCGTTTTTGTGGTTTCCGTACTTATCAACCGTGACCGCATTCTTCTGAAAGGTGACGCGCACCCGCATTGCTGCAATATTCATCAGAAGCCCTCCTTCCGGGTGCCAAAGAGAAGAGACCGAAGCGTCATATTGAGCGCATGGTGATCTGCTTCCTCCCGGTGCTCGTACAGGTAGCCTACGGTATAGAGCACGGCCACACGGATGCGGATCAGGGCTTTTTCTTCATTTGCCATAAACTCCTCGTCGGACTGTCTTGTGATGTCCTGCACCTGCTTTGTCGCAGCAGAGATCAGGCTTTCAATCAGGCTGTCCTCGTCACCTGTAGAGACGCGGAGATAGGTCTTTGCTTCTTCCAGTGTTACTTCCATGTCCGCCTCCTTTAAATGAAACCGCCCGCAGAGAGGGTGATCCCTGCGGACGGCTGGTTACAGTAGTTTCTTATCCTCTCGAAGAAGAGGCTGCCTTGACGGACAGACCCTTTACAGCCTCCGGAAGGATGAGCTTGCCGTCTACGCGCTCGGAAGCAAGGAAGCCGATCTGGCCGTTTGCCGCATAGAGCTCGGAGAGGCGCTTGAAGGAGCGTCCCTGACGGTCAGCGATCCAGTAGAAGCTGAAGTCGCCAAAGAGGATCGCGGTATTGCCCGCAGCAAGCTCCGGTGCGTAGATGCTGGTCTTGTAAGGACGGTTCAGGATGGTGTCGGGCTGGCCAGCCACAACAGAGGGCTGCCAGATATAGTTCCCGTTGTTGTCCTTGATCTTCCTGAGCGCCTTGATGGTGGTATCGTTCAAGATCCAGATGGCCTTGTTCCTGTAGACGCTGCGAAGCGAATGGAACACGTCCATGATGTCGTCGAAGGACACCGTGGCATTGTTGATCTCTGTGGTCGCGCCGGTAGTGGCTGCCACCTTGGTGAACACGCCTTCGGGCTTTTTGTTGCCGTCGCCGATCAGGAAAGCCTCCTCCTCGGCAGCACCGATCCTGCGTGCAAACTCGGTGGAGATGTACTTTTCGAGGTCGAAAACGGAGTCGTTCATCAGCTCCTCGGAAACCTTGATCGCCGTGCCCAGCTTGTAAGCGGAAAGGCTGATCTGGTCGAAGGTATCGTCGGATTCAGGGTACAGGCCGTTCTCATCCATCCAAGCGGCAGTGCCGTGAGAGGCGACGACCGGAATGGTGTGGGTGCCGGACTGGGTCTGAATGACCGTAGCGAGGGAACGGAAGAAGTTCTCCTCCTGAAGCGCGTCGATCAGCTGCTTTTCGTACTCGTCCGGGACGAGATATCCGCCGTTGGCATCGGTGCCGACCTCCAGCACGTTCTGGACATCGTAGTAGTTGCGCTTGCGGATGTTGTTCCAGAAGGCGGAGCGGTATGCCTTGGAAGCGATGCCGGGCTTATCCTCCGGCTCATCCTTGGCACCGGGCTTTCCGGTAAGGGGAGCAGAGGTCGGTGCGCTCATCATCTTGTCGATCTGCTCCTGACGCTGCAGGCGCTCGATATCGTGGGTGAGGTCGGTGACTTCCTTCTCCATCTTGTCATAGGTTGCGGCATCCTCCGCAGAAACCATGCCGCCGTTCTGAGAGTGGGTGTTAAGAAAAGCCTTTGCAGCCTCCCATGCCTTCGCTCTCTTTTCCATGAGTTCCATAATCTGAGTCATAATAAAAATCCTCCTTTAATGTGTGAGAAGCGAAAGGCGCTTCTCAAGATCGGTTACTGGTACCATGTGTTTATTTGCCTCCGGCTTTTTCTTAGGGATAAGCCGCGATAGCAGTGAGTCAGTGACGGCCTTGCGGGAGAAAAGCATCTCCGTATCGGCCTCATCGTCCGAGGCAGGTTCCTCGCCCGCCTTGAACAGAATCTCGTCAGCGAAGCCGAGCTTAACGGCCTCCTTGGCGTTCATCCATGTCTCGGCATCCATCAGCTGTGAAATCTTGTGGCGGGAAAGCCCGGACTTGATTTCGTAGGCGTTCATGATGGATTCCTTGACTTCGTTTAACATGTCGATGGCCTTCTGCATCTCCTCGGTATCACCGATGGCGATGGTCGCAGGATTGTGGATCATCATCATGGCCACAGGGCTCATGCAGACCTTGGTACCGGCCATAGCGATGACGGATGCCGCCGAGGCAGCAAGGGCGTCGATCTTGACCGTTACGTCATGCGGGTAATCCATCAGCATGTTGTAAATCTGTGCAGCAGCAAAAACATCACCGCCCGGACTGTTGATCCAGAGGGTGATGTTTCCGTCTCCGCTGCTTAATTCATCTTTGAATAACTGTGGTGTGACCTCGTCGCCGAACCATGTCTCATCGGAGATTTCCCCGTCGAGGTAGAGCGTTCGGTCTGAGCCAAAGCTGTCCGGTTCCTCGTTTCGCACCCAGTTCCAAAACTTTCTGGTCATAGTGCCTCCTTCTTTCGTGGCCGGGTGCGCTCACTTTGCTGTGGCTGTTCCGGCTCTTGTTTTGATTCTTCTGTTTCATCTGGCTCCTCCTGTCCCTGAGACGAGGCTGCAAAAATGCCTGCGTCCTTGAGCTTGGTCATGTTGCCGTTTATAAGATACAGGTCGCCGCCTTCCTCCTCCGGGATACGGTCGAGATTTTCCAGCTCCCTGATATCGTTAGCGCTCATCCAGCCGTTCTGGCGTCCGGTCGCATAGCCGTTCATGCGGCTCTGGTAATCTCCGCGAAGCAGGCCGTCCACATTGAACTTGAAGAAGTATTCCTTCTTCTCGTCCATAGACAAAAGCGCCCGCTGCATGGACTGTTCCCAGCGGCAGACCCACGGGTCGAGCGTGTATTTCACGAACTCCAGCGACTGCTGCTCGATGTTGGAAAAGCTCGATTTCTCAAGGTCGCCGATCATATGAGGCGGGATGCGGAAGATACGAGCGATCTCATTGATCTGGAACTTCCGCGTCTCCAAGAACTGCGCCTGCTCCGGTGAAATGGAGATGGGCGTGTATTTCATGCCCTCCTCAAGAACCGCCACCTTGTTTGCATTGGCGCTGCCGCCGAAGGCTGAGTTCCAGCTTTCCCTGACACGCTCCGGGTCTTTTATCACACCGGGATGCTCCAAGATGCCGCCGGGCGTCGCGCCGTTAGCGAAGAACTTAGCTCCGTATTCCTCACAGGCAATCGCCATGCCGATAGCGTTCTTTGCCATCGCAATCGGGCTGTAGCCCATCAGGCCGTCAAAGCCAAGGCCGGGAATATGGAGCACATCGCTTGGAGAGAGCCTGACGCGGCTGCCATCCATCGTGTGCGCCTCATCCTGCGAGGTCTGATATTCGTAGTAGAGGTGACCGTCTGCGTCGCGGTCAACCGTCATGCGGTTTGGCATAAGCGGATAGAGAGCCACGACCTCGCCCTTGCCATTTCGGATGATCTGCGCGTAGGCGTTTCCCCACAGCAAAAGGTGCGTCATCAGCGTTTCCCGAAAGACAAAGGATGTCATTTCCGGGTTTGGCTCATCATGCAATAGGAAGTAGAGCGGATGAGTGGTCGCTTTTTCCTTGCCGCCGCTGCCGTCGTACCGGTACAGGTGAACGGGCAGGCCAGCAATCGCCTCGGATAGAATCCGAACGCAGGAGTAGACCGCCGTCATCTGCATGGCGGAGCGTTCCGTTACAGCTTTGCCGGAGGTCGTGCCGCCGAAGAAGAAGCGGTAGGAGCTTCCGGAGGTGGAATCCGTAGGCTTATCCCTTGAACGGAATAGTCCTGAAAATATACTCATAGCCACACCTCCATTTCGTTAAAGGCCTCCTGAATAAGCAGGAAGCCGATCAGTGAAAGTATCAACATTGTCTTGTCCTCATATAAAAAGGATGCCTCTGTCGTCGTACACAGAAGCACCATTGTCGTTGCCGCATCTGATTGCCCGGTCAAGCGCCATGATGGTGGCAATCGCGCCGTCGATCTTCTCCGTGGACTTTTCCTTGTCGGCCTTGATGTTTCCGGCAGGGTCGGTGCGGATGAAGATGTTATCCATGTTCCAGCGGAGCACCGGATGGCCGCCGTGGGCGAGCTTCTTTTCCAGCGTCAGCTTCATGAGCTCCTTCGTAGGAGGACTCATATCCTTAAAGCCCTGTCCGAAGGGCACGACCGTAAAGCCCATGCCCTCCAAGTTCTGTACCATCTGGACAGCTCCCCACCGGTCGAAGGCGATCTCGCGGATGTTGAAGCGCTCGCCAAGCCGCTCGATGAACTTCTCGATATAGCCATAATGGATGACGTTGCCCTCGGTGGTCTCCAGATATCCTTCTTTCTCCCAAGTGTCGTAAGGCACATGGTCACGCCGGACGCGGAGGTCGAGCGTATCCTCCGGTACCCAGAAGTACGGGAGGATCACATACTTGTCGTCCTCGTCCCTTGGCGGGAATACCAGCACAAAGGACGTGATGTCCGTGGTGGAGGACAGGTCAAGGCCGCCGTAGCAGACACGGCCTTCAAGATCGTCCTCATTGACCGGAAAGGCGCAGGCGTCCCATTTATCCATTGGCATCCAGCGGATGGCCTGCTTTACCCATTGATTAAGGCGCAGCTGCCTGAAGGAATTCTCCTCGCCGGGATTCTGCTTTGCAGACTCGCAGGCGGCCTCGACTTTATCGATGCCGACCGTGATACCGAGGGAGGGATTTGCCTTTTTCCAGACCTCCGGGTCTGTCCAATCCTCGTCAGGCTCTGCGCCGTATATGACCGGATAGAAGGTAGGATCAATCTTTCTGCCGTCCAGAATGTCCTGCGCTTTCTGGTGGACTTCATAGCAGATGGTGTTCGTATCATTTCCGGCAGTGGTGATGAGAAAATACAGCGGCTGCATTCTGGCATCGCCGGAGCCCTTGGTCATAACATCAAAGAGCTTTCGGTTCGGCTGGGTGTGCAGCTCATCAAATACCACGCCGTGGATGTTAAAGCCGTGCTTTGAGTAGGCTTCAGCAGAGAGTACCTGATAGAAGCTGTTGGTCGGCTCATAGATGATCCGCTTCTGGGAGGCCAGTATCTTCACGCGCCGGTTTAGCGCCGGACACATTCTGACCATGTCAGCAGCAACATCAAAAACGATGGTGGCCTGTTGTCGGTCAGCAGCGCAGCCATAGACCTCGGCACGTTCCTCGCCGTCACCGCAGCAGAGCAGAAGTGCAACTGCAGCGGCAAGCTCGGACTTTCCCATCTTTTTCGGGATTTCGATGTAGGCCGTATTGAACTGTCGGTAGCCGTTTTCCTTAATCACGCCGAACAGGTCTCGGATGATTTTTTCCTGCCAGTCGATGAGCTCGAATGGCTTTCCTGCCCACGTTCCCTTGGTATGGCAGAGCTGCTCGATGAAGAGAACAGCGTAGTCTGCCATCTGCTTGCTATAGTGGGAAGTCTCTGCCATGAAGCGGGTCGGCTTATAGTTTTTCGGTTTTCGCATTGGCATGGGTGCCGCCTCCTTTCAGGGCAAAATAAAAGACCGCCAGCCGACGTGTTCGGCATGCGATCCGGTATCAGTACGAGAGAAAGAGCCACGCGGCTCTTGCCTCCCGGAATATTCATTCTCAGGGTTTGGTGCTTAGTTGTAATCTACCAGCAGGATGCTGTAGGCAATCTCTGCTTCCTTGCAGGCGGGCTCCATGTCCCAGCCTCTGTCGTAGTTGCATACGGTCTTGTCGTTGATCTTAAGTGTCAGCTTACTGGTCCTGCCGCCGTTAATGCCATATTCCTCGCTGGGCTCCTCGTAGTGCTTTACCCAGTAGTGGCAGATGGTGTACTTTGTCTTGTCGTTTGCATCCGGGATGCTGATGGTTCCTTCGCTCCACATGGTCTTACGCCTCCTTTACCGTCATCTTGAAAGCCGGGATGAGGGCGTGCTCATCGCTTCCGAAGTGGGTGTAGCGTTCCTTGATCTTTACGATTCCGTCAAGCGTGCAGCCGAGCTCCTCGAACTTTGCGATGGTCTCGATCAGGCTTGAAAAGGTGGAGCTTATGGTGAATTCCTTGACTCCCAGCTTCCTGCAGTCCGCGAGGATCGTCTCGATGTCGTCGTCCCAGATGACCTCGGCGAAGTTCGGCAGGTCGTTTCCGGCTTCCTTGCTGTAAAGGTAGGCCTGTCCGAGCGGCCAGTGGCATCCGATCTCGTCCCATTTCATTCCGGGCTTTGCGTTCTCAATGGCTTCAATTGTGTACTTCATGGTGGTTTCCTCCTTGTTCTGTGTTCCTTTTGGTATGTACATATATCACTCTGAACGCCTTATATAGCAACTCAATTCTCGAAATATATGTGACAATCCTGCGGGAATATCCGGCGGGCAAATTGTGTAGTTTACTCGTCGCCGTGGAGGATGAAGTTCACGTATTCTTTCCGGTGATCCGCAAGGTATAAAACCAGCTCGTAGAAGTCTCTCTCATAGGCCAGTCGCTGCACGGAGTTTACATCAAACATATTTGTAAGGCCGGTATCCCGGATGGCGAGGATCTGTTCCTTTACCTTTTCATCCATTTTAGTTCTCCACCTTTTTTACACGGTCGACGCCGTAGATGACATTCAGGCCGGAGCCGTTATCCCAGTCAACCATAAGGCTGCCGGTATCGTCGACTCCCGTAACGGTTCCCTTGGTGCCGGTAGGCAGAGCCTGCACATCGTCCATCTGCAGGAGCTCCACGCGGGTGCCCGAAGGATACCGGGAACGGAGCGCTGTGAGCTCGTCTTTTGTGATCATTCGCATGTTGCCACCTCCTTCTCCGGAACGCCGTTCTTCCAGCTGGAGTTGCCGGAGAGGTTTTGAAGGAGAATCTTGCGCTCGGCCTTGTACTCGTTTCCGATGAAGCCCAGCCGCAGGAGGAAGCAGCGGAATGCGTATTTCTCATTCTCGACCGGCTTTTCGGTGGAGCTTATCCGTTTTAGATCCTTGCTCATCTTGCAGAGGGCTGCGATGAAGTGGGTGTAGGCCTTGATCGCTTCCGGCTCAGGCGTCTCAGTAAACCAAGGGAAGCTGACCTTGTCCTCCGTGACCTCTATGCCAAGGTCGCGGGTGCCGAGCGCCTTCTTAATCAGGCTGTCCTTGGCGGTGAGGAGGTTTGTGAGGTTTCCGACCGCCACCTTGTCAAGCGGCAGGCTTACCGTAAGGCCGGTGGCCTCGTCCGTATCCTCTGTGGTGGGTTCCTCGTCAGTGCTTTCGACATTCTCGGCCGTTTCAGCGGTGAAGCCGTCCGCGATCAGGCTGTGCATAATCCGCTCCAGTTTATCTGCGTCCTCGCAGGTGACGCCGCCTTCTTTGTCGACCGTGATGTCGCCGATCTCGTATGCACAGGTCGGCATGAACTTGTAGACCGCCTTGTCGCCAGTAAGGTTTGAGATTGCCTTTACCAGCGCTTTTCTGTCGTTTCCGGTTACGTTGTAGTTTGCTTTCATGAGTGTGTCCTCCTTTGAAAATGTGGTTGTTTGCTGTGCCTTTCGGCATGTATATACATCACTCTGAAAGCCTTATTTATCAAGCGATTTCCCTTAATTTTGCGGGGAGAAAATCGCCAAAGAATCCGGGTGGAAATTGTGTACTATACACCCGCTGTAGGACTGGTTTCGACTTCCTTTGCCAGAGCGGTATAGAGGAGCTTTTCGCCGTTCCTTATTACATACACATTCTCTTCATCTCCGGTATCCTCCACATAGCGCCGGAGGATGACAGAGGCGTATTTTGGATCAAGTTCCATCATGTAGCAGATACGGTTCAGCTGCTCGCAGGCCATAAGGGTGGAACCGGAACCGCCGAAGGTATCAATGACCAGAGAGTTCTCCTGCGTGGAGTTCTGGATAGGATAACCCAGAAGATCCAGAGGCTTGCTGGTCGGGTGATCCTTGTTGCGTTTTGGCTTATCGTAGTTCCAGATGGTTGTCTGCTTGCGGTCGGAATACCACGGGTGCTTGCCGTTCTGCAAAAATCCGTAGAGCACCGGCTCATGCTGCCACTGATAATCAGAACGACCGAGTACGAGAGAGTTCTTTACCCAAATGCACACACCGGCGAGGTGGAAGCCCGCGTCAATGAATGCTTTTCTAAAGGTGAGACCTTCGGTATCCGCGTGAAAGCAGTAGGCGGCTCCGCCTTTTTCGAGGTGGTCGGCCATGTTCTTAAAAGCCGCCAGCAGGAATTTATAAAACTCCTCGCCCTTTAAGCTGTCATTCTGGATTGTGAGACCATCCGAGGCTTTGAAGGATACGCCATAGGGCGGATCGGTCAGGACGAGGTTTGCCTTTTTGCCGTCCATGAGCTTTTTCACATCCTCCGGAGAGGTGGCGTCGCCGCACATGACGCGGTGCTTGCCGACTGTCCAGATGTCGCCGGGCTCCACAAAGGAAGCCTTCTCCAAAGCAGCAGTCAGGTCGAAGTCATCATCTGCGATATCCTTTTCATTTCCGGTGCCGAGCAGCTTATCCAGCTCACCGGCATCAAAGCCGAGGAGCGAGAGGTCAAAGGACTGATCCTGCAGGTCGGATAATTCGACCGACAGCATTTCCTCATCCCATCCGGCATTGAGCGCCAGCTGGTTGTCCGCGAGGATATATGCACGCTTCTGAGCTTCTGTCAGGTTTTCTGCAAAGACACAGGGCACGGTTTCATAGCCTTCCTCGCGGGCAGCGGTAATGCGTCCGTGTCCGACGAGGATGTTATAGTCTGCGTCAATGACGGCAGGACTCACAAAGCCGAACTCCCTAAGAGAAGCTCTGAGCTGCGCAATCTGTTCCTTGCTATGCGTTCTTGCATTTCTGGCGTAGGGTACCAGCTTTTCGATAGGTACCTGTTCCAATTTCTGTGTGTTCATTTATCGCATCTCCCTTCTGGCACGGAGCAGGCGCTCCATTACATCATCCTGTGGTGTGTTGCCGTTGTAATCGGTCAGGCAGTTTTCCTTGACGATCTGGTAAATCTGATACCAGAGCTGATTGGTTTGCTTCATATAGTTCTGGGACATGGTCACGAACGGGGAAGCTATCGGATTTCCGCTGGTTGGGTGCTTTGAAAGCATCGAGTAGCGGGAAATCGCGTGTTCACACTGAATCCATCTGGCCACGCTCATAGCGTATTGGTCTATCAGCTGTCGGTTGACGAGCTTCTCGCATTTGAGCGAGGCGAGCCATTCCCATGTCTCCTTGAAAACGTCGGCGGCACAAAGCTCTATGCCGTTCTGTTGCTTTTCGAGCATATAATCACGAGGGTCAGGAGCATCCTCACCTTCGATGTCAGGCGGCTCCGGCAGATCCATTATCTTGAGGGCTCTGCCGCCGGGATTACCTGCGTCGAGCTTTTCCTTTATTCCTTTTGCTGGTCGGCCTTGACCGAACCGTTGACCGCCTCTGGCGGTACCATCCTTAGCCATAAAAATCACTTCCTTATCGTTGAGAGGGTTTATTCCCTCTTTGTTTTCGCTTTTTTTGCGTAAAAGAGGCCGCACCGTTTTCCGGGCAAAAGGTTCGTAGAGATTCTGACCGCCCTACCGGTCGCCGCGCTCGCGGTGTATCTTCTCGTGACACGAACGACAAAGGCTCATGAGATTCGACTCATCATTGCTGCCGCCTTCTGCAAGAGGAATGATGTGGTGGACTTCCTCCACGGCGACGTAGCGTCCTTCCTTTAAGCACTGCTCGCAGAGGGGATGCTTGTGGACGTAACGGTCACGGATTCGTTTCCAAGCTCTGCCGTAGCGTTTGCCGGGAGAGTAGCCGCGCTGGAACTTCTCGTAGTGCTGTTCCATCTGCTTGGCGTGCTCCTCGCAGTAAACACCGTCGGTCAGGTTCGGGCAGCCGGGAAAGCGGCACGGTCTTTTTGGTTTTCTTGGCATAAGCCGCGCCTCCTTTCAGGGCATAAAGAAAGCCCTGCAGGATAATCCCGCAAGGCTTGTGTGCTGCGCGTGCAGCGGTATCTTTATTCTTTTCGCTGATTATATACTATCATAATGGGCGGGTGGACATCTTAGGACAAAGTAGGACATTTCGGGCGCTTTTCAAATTACAATCGGATCGTCCGGGAGTGCGGCATGGATCAGTGCTTTGCCGTGCCAGCGCCGGATCGTCCTCGCGTCAGCACAAAGCTCCACGCCGATCTGCTCCCACGTAAGCCCGTGGATGTAGCGATACTTCAATACCATGCGTTCGTCCGTGTCCGGGACTGCCTCGATGACTTCCCGGATCTGCTTTTTGAGGTCTGAAAGCATCTCAAGCTCACGGGCGATTTTCTGCTCCAGCTCCCAGAGCTTCTCAAGCGTCCGGACAAATGGCGCGTCCGTATTCCTCGATGTTTGCACGCGGTCTTTATCATATTGGATTGCCGACACGCTGCCTGCCATTTCACGTAGGTTTTGTGCTTCCATCGTGTCGGACTTGATTCTCTGATCAAGGCGGTAGGCCTGATGGAGATATTCCTTTACTGTCATAGGCGTTTTGCCTCCTCTCGTAGTTTGTTTATCAGGTACTCGCCATCCACGCTCGTCAAGGTCTTGTACCAGCCGGATCGGAAGAACCGTTCACACTCCATCGCATCCGACATGGCGGCTTTGTTGCTGGGCTTCTTTTTCAGGCGCTTCAGGGCATCCCGGTAGTCCTTTACGGCCTGCAGCACGATTGCGTTGGCGAGATTTTCATAAGGATCAAGCATCACACCACCTCTGCTTTGACGGCATCGATCAGTGCGGCCTGCGTCATTTCCTTTTTGACCAGTGCTTTCATGATCCTCTCGTCGATGGTGCCCTTAGTGATGATGTGCTGGATCACCACAGTCCGGGATTCTTGGCCTTGCCTCCAGAGGCGGGCGTTCGTCTGCTGATATAGCTCCAGCGACCATGTGAGGCCGAACCACACAAGGGTGGAGCCTCCGGACTGAAGGTTGAGGCCATGACCGGCAGAGGCCGGATGGATGACTGCTACAGGAATCTTTCCCGCATTCCAGTCAGCGATATCTTGGCTTGTCTTGATCTCCCGGACATTGAAACGGTTCTTAATACGGGAGAGGTCATGCCGGAACCAGTAGGCCACCAGCAGCGGCTTTTCGTTAGCGGCCTCGATAATATCCTCCAGAGCGTCCAGCTTCCGGTCGTGGAAGGAGATGATCTCGCCGGTATCGGCATAAATGGCACCGTTTGCCAGCTGGCAGAGCTTACCGGTCAGGGATGCTGCATTGGCTGCGGTTACTTCACCGTCAGGGAGCTGCAGGATGAATTCCTGCTTCAGATCCTCATACCGGTCACGCTCGGACTCGGATAATTGCACCTCATAGGCCGTAGAAACCAACTCCGGCATCTTCAGGTGGTCGGTGGATTTCATGGAAATCGTGATATCCGAAATTTTCCGGTAAATGGCATCCTCTGCATAAGGCATTGGTTTGTAGGAGTAGATGATTTCGCCGTTACGCTTGTCCGGCATGAAGTAATTTGTCCGGTACTGCGTGATAAAGCGTCCAAGGCGCTCACCCATATCCAGAACCTTGAACTCTGCCCACAGATCCATGAGACCGTTGGAAGAAGGGGTGCCGGTGAGCCCGATAATTCGATGGAGCTTCGGTCTTACCTTCATCAGGGACTTGAAGCGCTTGGATTTGTGATTTTTGAAGGATGACAGCTCGTCGATGATCACCATATCGAAGTCGAAGGGAATGCCGGAGCTGTCAATGAGCCACTGCAGGTTTTCGCGGTTGATGATCGTGATATCTGCTCTCTGCATAAGTGCAGCTTTTCGCTCCTTCGGTGTCCCGACTGCGACCGCATAGGTCAGACCGCTAAGGTGCTGCCATTTCTGAATCTCCGCAGGCCAAGTATCTCGTGCGACTCTTAAGGGAGCCACTACAAGCACGCGCCGTACTTCGAAGCTGTCAAACAGCAGGTCATATACGGCAGAAAGAGTAATCACTGTTTTGCCCTCAACCTAAGCCCATATCAAGCAGGACAGCAGCTACGGGATTCTTCTCGATGTAAGAAATCGCGTATTTCTGATAATCATGCGGTATGAACTTCATTCGGCATCACCTCCCTTCGTTATGTTTGCTAACATTTCGGTTATCTGCTCCGGGTCGTCGATAACGTAGACCGCAAATCCCAACTTCCGAAGGAGCCGGTGTCTTGCCACCTGCAGCGGTCGTGGTTTCTTGCCCGGAGCCTTTAATTCTGCAAAAGCCATGACTCCACCCGGAAGAAGGATCAACCTGTCTGGCATACCGTCGAATCCGGGAGAGACCAGCTTCGGCGCGATGCCGCCGGTGGCCTTCACAGCCTTTACAAGTTTCTGTTCAGTCTCTTTTTCTCGCATAGGCTTCACCTCACTCGGTCGGCATGGAGTAGCCGTCGTCAGCGATGTGCTTGAATATTTCCTCCAGTACTTCCTGTGCACGTTCCTTAGACGCATACTTCCCAAGGTCGACCTGAACTCTTGTATTACCTCTGCTGGTTCCGGTTTCCCGCACAGCGACAAGAGTGATGCCATCGGTATCCTTTTTCATCGCAATGCGATCAAATGTGTTGATATTGGTAATCTGATAGTGGTTTTGATTCATAATCCACATAGTGTTTTCCTCCTATTAGTGACCAGTGGATACCACTCGAAAATCAAAGTGGTCACCCGCTGAACCGTTGATTTTATTGGGTTTTCTTTATATAGGTGACCAGTGACCAGTATTCCAATATTTCGTATAGGGGCTTTTTTCTTACCAATTCCAGAAATAATTCCCTATATATTTTTTGGTGTGTGTGAAAATCAGTGGTCACGTGGTCACCCTCGCTTCTAATTGAGAAAATCTTCATCGTCGTCTTCATTCCTGAAGTCATCTGTATCCGGCTCCACTGAGAGCTTGGCGCATATAACGCGGACTCCCACGCCGAGAATCTTCTTCCGGCATTGGCTCCGGAGCACGCCGCGCTCCTCAAAAACATAGATGTGGTCGTTGTCACGAAAGCCTCTGATGCATTTGGTATAGGAAAATCCTGCCTTCTCCAAGGCTTCCCGCAGCACAGACGCAATGATGTACACGCGGTCAGGCTCGATCTTTCCGTAGCAGGGTTTTGAGGTTGCATCGAAACAGGCTCTGTTCTCCGCCACCCAGCCTTCCACGAAATGCCATGCCCGCTCGATGCTGTCCTCCTTCTCCATCGTTTTGCAGTTGGAAAGCAGCTCAAGACCAAGGGATATGGCTTCGGCATGTGCTTCATCCTCATCAAGGCCGAACACGGCAAGGGAGGAATACTCATCTGCCAGCGCAAGGGCGGCAATGTTGTCCAGATGCACACCGGGCTCTCCGGCAAATTTCGCTTTGAGCTCGTCCCGCAGCGTTGTGAAATCCTTTTCTGCCTTGTCAGGGTCGGGCAGGACGTTATCGATCAGCCAACCGATATACTGTTTCCCGGCAAAGCCATAGTTGCTCTCACTGATCTGATGCACCTTCTTGCCAAACTCCGAGCCATCAACCGGCTGACCGTAGATTTCCAGAACACGGGTATTCACGCCGTCCATAGAGGTTTCATTGGAGATCGGCTGTTCGCCGGTGCTGATGATGGAGTTCTGCCATGTGGGCACATCCTGCAGACCGCCGTTCTTGGCACCGCGGGTCCTGCCATAGCCGTTTCCGAGGGAGTAGACCACATAGGAAGATGAGAGCCTGCGTTCGTTTAAGACCTGCAGCTCATCAAGGCCGAGTGGCAGATGCTTTAAGGTTCCTGCACGACGCTCCATGCCGACAGCCGTGGAGTTGAAATTGCCCATCAGCTTCATCGGGTCTCCGTATACGGACAGGGCAAACTTCAGTGCCGCCGTTTTGCCGCTTCCGGAGGAGTACCAGACGTGCAGGATAATGATGCGGTGCTTCATAATTTTCAGAAGCGGTGATACAAACGATGCCGCAAGAATGGCTCTGGCGACCGGCGACTTCCTGATTTCCTCTGCGGTTTCAAGCCACAGGTCATAATCGCCGGATTCCCTGAGTGCTGCGATAATGCCATCCGCGTCGTCGCCCTCGTAGACGATCTTGCTTTTTGTCACATACGGATAGAATTCCTTCTCCACCCAGCCGATGCGGTCGATGCTGCGTACAAACGGAATCGTTTTCTGGTTTGCGGTCTCATAGGCAGTGAAGTATTTCACCATCTCGTCTGAGTTGTCGGAGGAGACCAGAAGGCCGCTGTCTGCATAGCGCAGCAGGGTGTTCTTGTTAAAGATCCCGGATCTGGGCGCACGCAGGGTCTTCCAGCGCTTGTTGCGGAAGAAGGCAAGCTCCGTCATTTCCTGACCGGTGTCGATGTTTTCCAGTCTTGATGTAATGACGACCGGCTCTCCGCATAAGGTGACCGTCACCGGCTCTCCGTTATAGGTCATGGTGGTCGTGATGCCGTCCTCCAAGGACAGCTTGTATCCCGGAGGCTCCACAGCGCCACGCAGGCTGATGCCGGAGAGGTTGATGACCGTGGGTTCGACGCCGAACTCCGGCTGCGCGCGCATTTCTGACTCGTGCTTGACTGCTTTTTCAAAGTCCCTCGTGCCGACGCCGGTTTTCTTGATCATGAGCTTCAGGCGGCCATAAGCAGCAGGATCATTGTCTGCCGCCCACGACGCGAGCTTCAGCGTATACTGGTCAAAGACATCCTCGGCCTTCATGGAATCGGAAGAGAGCAGGTTTTCCATCTGTTCCTTCAGGCTGTAAAGCGAATGAACGACCGGAGCCTTTACGCCGCAGCCTTCCTCCGGGCAGGCAAAGCCCAGACGCTCACGGATGTATTTGCAGGTGCAGGGCTTGTTGGCCTTGACGGACTGAGCGATCTTTCTGTCGGTCTCCTCCGGAGAGTAGCCGGTATAAAGAGAGCTCCACTCGTGGAACTTATCCGCGCCATCAGGCGTGAGTGCGATATTGGAGCAGGCCGCTTTCCATTCCGGTTCGGTAACACTGTCCGGATTATCACGGAGCTTCTGGATAAACGGGCAGCGTTCCATAATGCGGTCAGCGCTTCCGACAGCTCTTGGATCAGCCTTGAACGGCTCCGTCCTGACAGGTTCCGGTGCTTTGTAGTAGGCGCTGAAGTCGTCAAGGGAATAGAACGTATCCGTAAAGTCGATCACATGGCACGGCACAGGCGCATCCAGCTTATGGTTCAGGCTGCCCGGTGCGCGGAACATATGCGAGATGGAGAAAACGTTGTCGAGCCTCCAGCCTTTTTCGGAAAACTGCGAGGCAAGGTATCTGCCAAAGCCCTCCGTGGTTCCCTTGGCCATCTGCATAGCGGCTTCATCGGTGATCTGGTAGGGCGTTTCAAAAATGTAATAGGCATAGATGCCGTAGCCGGAGTCATCGAGACGGGTCGGCTTTATCGGCAGGCTGTTTAAAATCTCGATGACGCTGTCCTTATCCGGAGGGAGCTCCTTTTCCTTATGCGCCTCGCCGAACACGTCGCAGTCAGCGACTATGGCAAAGAGCTGGTTGACATCGTCGTCTCCGCCACGGGCTCCGTCCGGAAGGTCATCGCCGCGAGGGTTGACACTGATATATACATTTGTGCTTTTACCGAGCTCGACGACCTTGCGGTACATCCCCTCCGCATCGGTCGTGCGGAACCGGTAGTTTTTCTTTTCAGGCAGAGCGGTGAGGACAACGGTGCCATCGCCGCATCTGCTGAAAAGATCGTAGGATTCTCTGTCATTCATTCAGTCGTACACCTCCTGCGATTCCTCTTCGAGCACCTTCACGATGAACTTCAGTGCACGGATCATGGTTTCCAGCTCGCAGTCGCCGCCGAGGGTGACCTCAAAGCCGTCACAGCCATAACGGGAAGGGATAGGCTTGATCTCCATATCCGTGCTGGCCTCGTCCTGAATGCGAAAATAGGTGCGGCTGCCATGACCGGAGTCGCCTCCCTGATAGCCGTTGGTACCGGCCTCGACCTGCAGGATATTGCAGCTCACCACGTCGCGGGTATAGGTTGTAATTTCGGTGCCGTCTTCCAGCTTTCTGCGTTTTTCTGTTACTTCATACATGGTGTTAGACCTCCTGACATTCTTCTGTGAAATAGCGCAAGCGGTAGTCCTTCCACTTGGCGCGGTTGATTTCTGCTTCCATACCGGATGAGATGCGGCTGCCGAATACCCAGACCTCTGCGCACTTGCTCATGAGGGCGTTCCCGAAGAATAGTCCCAGCTCACGTTCTGCCGGGTTGTCATCGTCAAGGAACTGCGGAAACAGCAGGTGCGGTGCGATGGGGATATATCCCTTGTCCACGGCAAAGCGGCTGTAGCGTCTGGCATTAGCCACATTTGTTTCCACATCTCCGGAAAACGGAGAGCAGATGTAGACGATAGGCCGGAAAGCGCGAAGAGACTGTCTCTCATTAGCAAGAATCCGGGAGAGAGCTTCTCCTGCCGTAGGATCGGCATAACCTTCACTGTTTCGATAATCGTTACTCAAACCAGAGTCCTCCTTTCCGGGCAGACTTAAGGCGTCCGCCTCCAATTTCCACTGGAGATGAACGCCTGATTTGAGCGGACGATTTTTAATCTTTTTTGTAGAAGGGTGTGACGTAGCCGTCGGCGCGGAGCTTCAGGCCTTTTGCCCACGGCGGAGTCCTGCCCATCTGTTCACAAAGAGCATCAAGGGAGACGCGAGGATCAGCCTCAATGACCAGCTCGTCGTGGATGTGCATGACAATATCGGAGCAGCGGAGCGTCTTCATGGCGTAGCAGAGAATATCGCGGGAGGTCGCCTGCACGATGTTTTCCACAAATTTCGGGCCGTATGAGTCGAGCCGTTCCCATTTCTTTGTGGCTCCGACACCTTCATAAGTAATACACTCGCCGCCGAATTTGTTAGTGCCGACCTTCGGCTTCACATAAGCGAGGTTCCTGCCGGAGGGAAGCGTGATAAAGAGCATCCCGGAGCGGCAGGAGAAGGTAAGCCCGTAGCAGGAACTTGTCTGCTTGTATTTCACGGCCTGCATGACTGCACGGTCGATGTCCCACCAGAATTTCACGATATGGGGATTCGTCTGCCGCCAAGCCTGCACCAGCGGAGGAAGCTCATCTTCGGTCAAGCCCATCTCGATAGCTCCCATAGCTTTAAGGGCACCGACCGAGCCGCCGTAGCCGAGTGCGAGTTCCGCGATCTTACCTTTCTGGCGGAGGTGGCCGTTTACGCCATGCTTCTCGACCGGGACATGGAACATTTGTGAGGCCGAGGCGCAGTAGATGTCGCCGCCGTCCGCGAATACCTTCTGCCGCCATGTTTCACCGGCATACCAAGCGATGACGCGGGCTTCTATTGCGGAGAAGTCGGAAACATAGAACTGCGTGCCGTCCTTCGGGATGAATGCCGTGCGGATAAGCTGTGACAGAGTGTCTGGCACATCCTCATACAGGAGCTTTACGGCATCGAAGTCACCGGATTTCACAAGGGCGCGGGCATCGGCCAGATCCGGCAGGTGGTTTTGCGGGAGGTTTTGTAATTGGATTAGCCTCCCTGCCCAGCGACCAGTGCGGCTCGCTCCGTAGAACATGAACATGCCGCGAGCCCTGCCGTCGTCACAGACCGCACGTTCCATCGTCTGATATTTCTTGACGGATGATTTGGCAAGCTGCTGACGGAGCTCCAGTACGTTCTGCAATTCCGGAGGAGCGGTTTTGATAAGCTCTGCCACGACCTTTTTACCAAGGCTGTCGGTTTCGAGGCCGTTGCCGGAGAGCCACTGTTTCATTTGCTGGACGCTGTTCGGGTTATCAAGGTCGGTGATTTCCTTCATGGCGGCAGTCAGCTCTTTGCGGGAGCGGGTATCCATCTCGATGGCTTCCTTCACCAGATCCATATCAAGCTTCACGCCACGGTCATTGATTTCCTGATCGATGTGATACTCGTCCCAGACCGAATCCGGTACTGGGTAATTGGTAAGCCGCTGCTGGATCGCCATTTCGACCTCCACGTCACGTTTGTTATATGCCTTAAAGACAGACCACTTTTCCGGATCGTCAGAGGGCAGGTTACGGGTGCGGCCACCATTGGACTTTGTGGGAGCGCAGGGCACGGAGAAGTATTTGATGAGCGCCTTGCCCTCGTCCATCTTCTGATCGTCGAGTTTTAATACTGCGCCGACACCTTTTAAGGACAGAGGAAGTCCCAGCGTAGCCGCCCAGACCATAGAGCAGCGCCAGCTTTCTGGATTCAGGAACCGGGCGCACTCCTGCGAAAGCGGGTGGTTATCGTGGAAGGGGTCAAGGCTGATGCCACGGTCTGAAAGATAGCGAGACAGGCATACACGTTCAAACGCGACATTAAATCCCCACTTTATAACCGAATCGTCCGTCAAGGCAGACAGGACATCTTCCGGTATCTGTTCTCCTTGAGTCAGATCCACAACATGGACTTCGCCGCCATCAACTGCATAACCGAACAGCAGAATCTCGAAATTTGGAGACTCCGCGTACTTATATAAGCCACACTTGGCAAGGTCGACATCACTGAACGTTTCAAGATCGATTGAGAGCTTCTGTATTTTCTCTTGATTCATAGTATTTTCACCTCAATTCAAACAAGCGGCAGAGAATGTATCCCTGCCGCCTGCCGTTTCTGATTTACTCTAAGGACTTCATGCGCTTCTCATGGTACTCATCGTCCTGTGCGGCCTTTTTCTCCTCGCGTTTCTCACGCTTGAAGTCATTGATCACCGTCTGGATGGCGACCACTGCCCATGCGATCACTACGACGCAGAAGCAGGCGATCAGGATGTTGCAGAGAAGGGATGAAATCATAACTGTGCTTTCCATTGGTTGTCACTCCTTTCTTTAATCCAGAAAATCATCTTCGTCATCGGTAGCGAAGTCGGACTCAGCACTGGCCTTGCCGCCGAGAGGCTCACCGTCACGGATTTTCTGCAGGTTGTTGAGCCCGCAGGCGATTCCCTTGTTGCCAGAGCTGTTGAATGCGTAGAACGTGATGCTGGCGCGGCCATACACACCGGAGTACACCTCGGAACGGGTGAGGATCGGGTTCAGGTCTGCATCCACGATGCCGGGAGCAGAGGTAGCGTTGGCATTGATGAAATAGGCGTTCTTGTAGGCCTCGTCGTCCGGGCGCTCTGCATCGCCGTCACGGAGAGGTGTCTTCAGAACGGAAAGAGCCGGTACGGACTTGCCGTTGCCCTTGAGCTTGGCCTCGCCCTCCTTATAGGCAGCTTCGATGGCGGCCTTGATCTTGGCGAGGGTCTTGGTGTCGGACTTCGGGATGATGAGGCTCACGCTGTACTTAGGTGTGCCTCCGTTGATGGACTTCGGCTCCCACACGTTGCAGTAGCTCCAACGAGTGTCAACACCGGTGATAACCTTCATAGGATTGTTGATTCTTACATTCTTGTTCATTTAGTTTTCCTCCATAAAATCATTTTTGGCTGTGTTCATGGCCGGACGCTTATCGGACTCCGGCACAAGAGTGGGTTTGCCCTGCGGCTTTTCGATATAGGCCGTCAGGAGTTCATCAAAACGGGACTTGCCGAGCAGCTTCTGCATGGCGGTGATGCCCAGCAGCTTCTTCTCATACGGGTCAAAGCCCGCTTTCTCGACCGTATCGATAACTGCGGCCTCGTTGTTGTATCTACGATTGCTGCGTCCTTCGACGAGCTTGAAGCCAGACCATTCCTTACCGGAGAGAGCCTGCTGCAGGGCATATTCCTTGATGTCGGAAGCCCAGCTGACCAGCTCGTCTACCTTGCCGAGGATGACCTCGATCTCAGTGTCCGTAAGCAGTGGCGGGAGCTTGAAATCATGCTGCGCGAGCTTCAGGTTGGCCTCAGCTCTGGCGCGACATTCATTCTTGGCTTTGCAGAAGCCGCACCACTCGCCACACAGGAAGTTCCCGTCACCGGCAAAGGCCAGCTCTGCGGTGGGCTTCAAGACCACATCTGCCCAGCGGTACAGGTCGTCCTTGCTGATCTCGTAGGTACTGACGTTCTGGCGTCTCGGCTGGTAGATCGTCATGGAAACCTGATCGATGTCGTAAATATCATCGAAAAGCTCCAAGCTGCCCAGCGCGTAGCATTTCATTTGCGGATTCTCCTCTGCGGAGACTAAGACGCCAAGGCCGTGCTTGTAGTCAATTACCCGGAGCGTGCCGTCCGCGATGATGATGCAGTCGGCGGTGCCGAAGCCCTGTTCTACCCAGCGGGAGAAGTCCACACGCTGTTCGATAAGGACTACCGGATCAGTACAGTTTTCCTTGGCGGCCTCGACCTGCTCCAGCACATACTCTGCATAGCCGCTGGTGCAGTCCTCCATCTCCTCGGAATACCATGTGAGGTTTTCGGTCGGGTCTTCTGCAGGAATTCCCAGTGCTGTCTTGAGCTTGTACTCGCCAAGAGCATGAGCATCGGTACCTTCTGCAGCGTAGTCACTTCCTTTATCTTCATAGGTTTCACAGAGCCTTGCTGAAGGCGGGCAGTGGAGCCAGCGGTCGGAACTTGATGCGGAGAGGATCGCGTGCTGTTTAGCTGCCATTTCCGATTACCTCCGCGTCCTTGAGCAGGGCTTCGTAGTTTGCCGGATCTACGGCAGAGAGCTTTGCGGCTCCGTATTTCTGGAGCAGTTCTCTGACTTCTGCGGTGTGGCCTGCGCGGGAGAGGTTAGCAAGAACAGGTCTCACATCCTCAAGCTTCAGTTCCGGTTTTTCTTCCTTCTTAGCAGCACTTTTTGAAATCTGCTGCTTAGGTTCATCCTGACCGGAAAACTGCTGGTAGAGCCAGTCGGCTGCGGCATTAATAGAAGCAGCAGCGGTGCGGAGCTCTTCGATGGTCTGTGCCATTTCTGCCATCTTTGACATTCTCTTCTCCTCCTTCCTCGGATTTGCTTGCGGCAAGGATAGAGAGGTTCCTTGCCAGTCTGGCGGATACGTGACTGATGGAATTCAGGAGCTTGATCTCCTCGTTCACGTTACCGCCGGTGTCTGCGTAACTGCGGTACATCTGTGTTCACCTCACTTTCTGAAGGCCTGTGTTCTCTTGCCTTCACCTTCCACTGGAGATGAACTGCCGATTTGAGCGGAGGATTTTATAAAAAAGTTTTCCGGCCACCATCCGAGAGTGGACAGTGACCGGAAAGGGTGTGGTGTTTACTTGTTCTCGATCCTATGAAGCTCTGTGCAAACACGCTTCATCTGGTCGGCAAAGGTACGCTGCTTACGACCGAGCGCCTCTGCGATCTTGCGGTCTGAAATCTTCGGATTGTCGAGGCGCATCTGGATGATATGGTCGGCATCGAGATCAAGCTCGCGGAAACGGGCGATGAGGCGCTTCAGCAGATCGCGGTCAGCATAGATGTCTTCTATAGAAGGTTTGCTGTCCGGAACATAATCGCCAAGAGTGCCCTCGCCGTCAGGGAGCGGATCGTCAAGGGATATGGTGTCGGGAGCATGGTACTCGCACAGATCACACTGCACATCGCATTTCCAAAGGTAATGCTTCGGGCACATGCACCTGCCGTGATTCTGTTCACGGTTGCGGATGCGCCAGATCTCCGGGTAGAGAGAGCGGTACTGCTCCTCGGTGATAGGGGTGAGCGTGACCTTGAAGGGGTTCTCCGGGTCACGAAGTGGAAAGTAACGCTGGTTGTCTTTGTTTTGCATGAGATTTCCTCCATTCGATTTGCATGGAATGGAGAAAACCTCGTAGGCAGCCGCCAGATGGCAATAGAAACCTAACCGCAGTCCTTATGGAGTCCTCTCCATTCCGGTCTGCAGCTTCCCGCTCAATAGGCAGCTGTCTGTGTTCAGTTGTACCGTCATTTACTGTTGAGCCATCGGTGATCAGTCGATGCAGTATTTGACGGGCTTATATCACGCCGCTTTCGCAAAGATATCAACGCCACAGAAAATTTACTTTTGCGAACGCCAAATAATATTGATTATTGCGAAACATCGTGATACAATATGTAGTGTCCGCCTATGGCTACATTTTTCAGTGCCTTCTCGGCCTCGCTACATCTAAAAGTCTAAGGGAAACGAGGCGAGAAGTATTTGATGTGGAATTCGAGTCAAATTCGAGTGGATTTCGAATTAGAAAGGAGAGATCGCAGTGACAGAGCTTTGTTTCGCTGAATTTGCCAAATGCTTACAAAACGCTATGCAGCCGCCCAATGATGACAAGGATGTTGTTGAGCTTTTATTAGGCTGGATTACGGATATGCCAAGCGTGGTGGACAAAAAAGGCAATCCGATTCATCTGGCACCGTCACTGATCAGCGATCTTCTTAACCGGAAAGTAGATGTCCCGAAGGCGATAAAGAATGCCTGCACGACTCGAAAAATGATTACTGAGGCAAAGAAGCATTGCGCAGACATGGTGATCCCTTATCTAAATCCTGTGGTAAGTGACGACATGTTTGAGGCTATGGGTAGGGCGGTTGAGGACGATGAAATAATTGCAGCTAAAAAGAAAAAGGAACTGGCCACGTTTCTCGAAAATGAGAAAGAGGCCGAGTTCCTTGGTCAGTTGCTGACATACGTTATAAACAGAGAGAACAGGATATCGAATACGCCAGTGGTGAGCGAAGATATACCATTGCTGGCTGAGGCTGATTATGAGTGCCCAATATGCCATGCTCCGCTTGTAGAATATGTTAAGAACACACCGGTGAAAAAGTATGAGGTTGTGAACATATTCCCCAGCGATATTTCTGGATGCGCATCCGAGTTTGCGCTGATACCGAGACCGAAGCGTATAGATGCTCCAGCAAATAGAATCGCTTTGTGCCGTGACCATGCTGAGGAATATGAGATCGAGCCCACGTCGGAGGATTATGCCCAGCTCCGAGAAATGAAGGATCGGTTGTCGGCAGCATATTCTTTGCGAGTAGATATTAACGACGCTGCTCTCGAAGACGAAATTCAAAGTGTGCTGTATGGCTTGGCGGGTATAACCGACGATACAGAGCTGGAGGAGCTCCCATTGGATGCATTGCGGTTAGACCAGAAAATTCTTCCGGAGAACCACCTATTGAAGAATGATGAGATGACTCGTGTCCTTCGCTATTACAATTATATCGATGAGCTGTTCTCAGCTATGGACAGAGATGGAACGGGTGATTTTGATTTAATTGCTTCTGAAGTTGAAACGACATATAAGAAACTGGATAACGGTCAGCTTTCTCAAGACGAAATCGTAAATGCGCTGGCGGAGTGGATCAAAAACAAATCAGGCGTAGGTAGTAAAAATATGCGAGCATGCCACATTGTAGTCGCGTATTTTATACAGAACTGTGAGGTGTTCCGTGAAATTTCCAAGTAAGGTGACGCCTTATCAGGCGAGCATATTAGCAAAGTTTCCAATGGTGTTAAGCTACTTGGAGAATGAGGACTTAAGACCGGATGAGTTGTATAAAAAAGTGAAATCCAAGGTCTCAGATGTCGGTGAGTTCTTAGAGATTCTGGACTGCCTTTACGCTTTGGGAAAGATAGAACTATTTGAGGAAGGAGGTATGCTGCACTATGTTGGTTGAAGTAATGTGTGATGAGTTCAAAGATCATGGAAAGCCACGTGGACGCATATCTCTCAAGCCGGGATTGAATACCGTAATGGGAAGCGCCTCCGGCTCGAACTCTATTGGCAAGTCTACATTCCTTATGGTTATCGACTTCATATTTGGTGGAGATGACTATGTGGAGAAATTGACCGATGTACAGACTGAGGTCGGAGAACATAGAATCTGTTTCGCATTCGAATTTCCTGATGGAAAACATTATTTTTACCGCTCCAATGTGGACTATAAAAATGTCCAGAAGTGCGATAAGGATTATCAGCCGGTAGAAGGTGGTCTGATTTCTTTAAATCAATACCTGTTGTTTTTACAGACTCACTACGATATGGATCTGGCTGGTCTTACTTTCAGGAATGCTATTGGCAGATCCATGCGAGTATATAAAAGAGAAACGCTTGACGAGGAACATCCGCTGCATCAGGCAAAACAGGAGACGGCAAAGTCTGCGATAGAGGGCTTGTTGAAACTGACTGATTTATACTCTGGCATTGAAGCGCAGTCCAAAATCACGACTGAAGCCAAGGATAAATACACGACATTTAAGAAGGCACAAAAATACCAGTATATTCCGTTTGTTACGAAACAATCTGATTACGATAAGAATGAGACTCGTATCGCGGAACTTACCGAGCAGGCGGAGGAGCTGGCAAGGAAGAGCTCAGGCGGATTATTAGACTTGAATTCGATGCAGGCAGAGCAGCTTTCAATCCTGCAAGGAAAACTATCGAATTTTAAGAGGCAAAGATCCCGCCTGCTTTCTCAGCTAAGAGCAATTCGTGTTGACAGAGATCTGGGTAAGAAGGGATTTAAGCGCAATTACGATGACCTTCTTCGCTTTTTCCCGGAGGTCGATCTTCAGCGGATAGAAGCCATCGAAGGATTCCACAAGCAGCTGGCCGGGATCTTAAAGAAGGAGTTTTCCGAGACAGAAGAAAATATGCAGGCCGCGCTTGATTTGATCGAAGCGGAAATGAAGCAGATTGAGGCTGACATTTCTCAAATGGCCAAGACGACTGATTTGTCGAAGGTGGTACTTGAGCAGTATGCCGCGATAGACAAGGAGCTGAAAACACTCCGGGCGGCTAATGAGAATTATATGAAGACAACACAGCTTTCTGAAGTCGCTAAGGCATATGAAGCCGAGTTGAATCGGCTCGTCGTTGAGCAGATAGCAATCATGCAGCAGGAAATAAATTCTGAGATGTTTGATATCAACAATACGATATATTCCGGTAAAAAGACCGCTCCTACTCTTACGATTACGGATGCATCTCACTATATATTCTTCACACCGAAAGACGGAGGAACCGGAGCGCAGTACAAGGGCTTGGTCGTGTTCGACTTGGCTATGCTGACACTTACAAGGTTACCGGCCATTGCTCATGACTCTGTAATGTTGAAGCATATCGAGGACGATGCGATTGAGAAAATTTTGGAATTATATGCGGGTACATCGAAGCAGGTTTTTATTGCTATGGATAAAGAAGGATCGTACACAAAGAAATCGCAGGAAATTATGGAAGCAAGCAAAGTCCTGCAGCTGAGTCCCGGCGAGGGAGCACTGTTTGGACGCACTTGGAATGATGTGGAGGTAGATCAATAACTGATGAAGACAACACAGGAGGCAGTTATGCGTTTTAGTTACAATAAACTTTTTAAGTTGCTGATCGATAAGGGTATAAAGAAAAAGGAGCTCTGCGAGATGGCTGAGATAAGCGCTACATCGATAGCGAAACTTGGTCACGGAGGCAATGTCAATTCTGAGGTCTTGCTGAAGATCTGTAACGCACTGAATTGTGATGTCGGCGACATCATGGAATTTGTGCGTGACGACCCCGAAGAAGAAACTGACAAAGATTGAAAAGCGAGGTAAAAGCAATGGCTAAAGCAGATAACAAAAAGCCCGTCAGCATGGAGGAATCCCTCTGGCGCTCGGCGGATAAACTGCGCGGTTCAGTAGAACCGTCAGAATATAAGCATGTGGTACTCAGCCTGATATTCCTGAAATACGCAAGCGACCGGTTTGAGGAGCAGCGCAGGAAGATTATCGCTGATGGACATGAGAAGTTCGTGGACATGAAGGCGTTCTATACGCAGGATAATGTCTTCTATCTCCCGGAGGAAACACGCTGGTCGTATATCATGGAACATGCCAAGCAGAATGATATTGCTCTGCTGATTGATACTGCGCTTTATACGATTGAGAAGAACAACGAGCAGCTGAAGGGAGCACTTCCGGACAACTACTATTCCAGACTGAATCTGGACACCTCGAAGCTTGCTTCTTTGCTGGATGTTATTGACGGTATCGAGCTGACCGCCGACAAGGAGCAGGATGTCATCGGAAGGGTCTATGAGTATTTTCTCAGCAAATTTGCCTTGAAGGAAGGTAAAGGCAAGGGAGAATTCTATACGCCGAAGTCCATCGTCAACCTAATCGCGGAGCTGCTTGAGCCTTATTCGGGCATCCTCTATGATCCCTGTTGCGGTTCTGGGGGCATGTTCGTACAGTCTATACGATTTGTCGAGGCGCACGCCGGAAACAAGAAGAACGTGTCCATCTACGGACAGGAACTGACTAATACGACATATAAGCTGGCAAAGATGAATCTTGCCATCCGTGGCATTGCCGCGAATCTTGGCGAGCAGGCTGCTGATACATTTATGAACGATCAACACAAAGATCTGAAGGCAGACTTCATCATGGCCAATCCGCCCTTCAATCAGAAGGCATGGCGTGCAGAAAGCGAGCTGACCGATGATCCACGCTGGGAAGGCTACGATGTTCCACCGACGAGTAATGCGAACTACGGCTGGATTCTGAATATCGTATCGAAGCTGTCGCAGAACGGCATAGCCGGATTTCTCTTGGCAAACGGGGCGCTTTCAGATAGTGGTACTGAGCTTTCTATCCGGCAGCGGCTCATTGAAAATAATCTGGTTGAGGCCATTATCATCTTGCCGAGGAACCTGTTTTATACAACAGATATCAGTGTGACGCTATGGGTTCTGAACAAGAATAAGAAGGCACGCACCGTAGAGCAAAACGGCAAATTGAAGAAATACAGAAACCGTGAAAGAGAGATTCTCTTCATGGATCTTCGTCAGATGGGCAGTCCGTATGAAAAGAAGTATATCGAGCTGACTGAGGAAGATAGGAAAAAGGTCGCCGCTGTATTCCATGCATGGCAGCAGGAGGGATACGAAGAAAACTATCAGAATATCCCAGAGTTCTGCTACAGCGCATCCTATGATGAGGTGAAAGAAAAAGGATTCACGCTTGTTCCGAGCCGGTACATTGAGTTTGTGAATCGCGACGAGAATATAGACTTTGATTCAAAAATGTCCCAGCTACAGATGGAGCTCACCGATCTCCTGAAGCAGGAGGAAGAATCAAAGAAGGATTTGCTGGGCGTGTTTAAGGAGCTGGGCTATGAGATCAAATTATAAGCAGCTTGGAGAGTTCATCCGGCAGGTTGATGTGAGAAACACAGAAGGGAAAGAAGAAAATCTTCTGGGTGTATCGGTTCAGAAACTGTTTATTCCTTCTATCGCTAATACTGTCGGGACTGACTTCAGCAAATATAAGGTTGTTAAGCGCGGGCAGTTTACCTACATCCCGGATACCTCGCGCCGAGGTGACAAGATTGGTATCGCTTTGCTGGAAGACTATGATGAAGGCCTTGTCAGTAATGTATATACGGTTTTTGAAGTTGTCGATACGCACAAGCTGATCCCGGAGTATCTCATGCTATGGTTCAGCCGACCGGAATTTGACCGGTATGCAAGATATAAATCCCACGGCAGTGTCAGGGAGGTTCTTGACTGGGATGAGATGTGCAAGGTGGAACTTCCGGTTCCGTCTTATGAAGAACAATTAGAGATTGTAAAGAACTACCGGACAATCTCGGAAAGGATCGTATTAAAACAGAAGATAAATGATAATTTAGCGGCTTGATAGAATTGCGGTAATTGTCTCTTGCAATTGTTTAAGCAACTCAATCTCCTCAGTATGTGTTTTCATCTGTTCAAGAGCCAATGAACCGACCTGTTCAAACGCTTCGAGTGATTCTTTTGTCGGCTTTTGCATTGGGAATGAAGCCAGTTCTTCGCCAGACACACGTTGTCTGCCGCTTGAACCATTCATAAATTGCAACGCAAAAGTCACGAACTTAGAATTTCGTATGAGGAAGTAATAAAAGCACGACGGCATATCATCCTTTGACGCAAAGACTATGTACTCAGTAGAGCCAAAAGCAACTTCTCCGTCATTAAGAATGTTTATGTATGCAGCTTTTCCGTTTTCCAGACAAGGTGTAATTCGTGCAATAAGGGTGTCGCCATTTTTGAAGCGAACACCACCGTTATATGGTTTTATTGTATCTCCTGTCGGGATACAGCCGTTAGTCGGCAAGGTTGCCATATCAAAGCAACGAGCCATTTGACCTTTGGAAAGTTGGCGAACAGGATTAACTGTGGCAATATCAGCTAAAGTGCAATCGTTCTCAGTACCGCAGAAGAAAAGATTGTCAAAATACGCTTGTGCCGTCGCTTCTAAATTATCATTTAGCTGAAACCCTCTGCAGTGGCGAGGGTGAACAATAGAACCGCCGCTGGGTGTCGTTCTCTTGAATACAAAAAAGGAGAAACGACATGAAAGAAGAACTGATTACAGAAATCAAGCAACAAATGCTCAGAACGCTGGACAACAGCCAGATGACGCAGCTTCACAAAGTGCTGAAGACATGCTTTCAGGGATACGATGTGGTGGCGTCAACCGAAACACAGGAGGAGAAGGTCGATTATATCGAACTGTTTCTGTCAGCAAAGCGTATAGAAGGACGGTCTGATAAGACACTTGCCTACTATCGCAGCACTGTAGAGAAAATGGTGGAGAAGATCGGAAAAGCTGTAAACCATATTACGACCGATGACCTCCGGACATACCTTGCTGAGTATCAGGAGGAAAATGGATCAAGTAAGGTTACAATTGATAATATACGAAGAATCCTCTCTACGTTTTTCGGGTGGCTGGAAGACGAGGATTACATAGTAAAGAGTCCCGTCAGACGTATTCATAAAGTTAAAACGGGCAAGACGATAAAGGAGACTTATACGGATGAGGAGCTTGAGCTGATGCGCGATAGCTGCACCGAGGACAGAGACTTGGCCATTATCGATATGCTGGCGTCAACCGGTATGCGTATCGGCGAGATGGTATTGCTGAACCGCGAGGATGTGAACTTTTCCGAGCGGGAATGCACGGTGCTGGGTAAAGGTGATAAGGAGCGGATCGTTTACTTCGATGCTCGCACTAAGATGCATTTACAGAACTACTTGAATGGTCGAGAGGATAAAGATCCGGCGCTCTTCGTCTCGCTGAATGCTCCGCACAGCAGGATGAGTATCGGCGGCATTGAAGTTCGACTCCGGGAGATCGGAAACAGGCTGGGCATCCAGAAGGTACATCCGCATAAGTTTCGTAGGACACTTGCCACGATGGCAATAGACAAAGGAATGCCCATTGAGCAGCTGCAGCATCTGCTTGGGCATCAGAGGATAGACACGACGCTCCAGTACGCAATGGTTAAGGAAAGTAATGTGAAGCTGGCGCATAAGAAATATATAGGATGAGGTGAAAGCATGAGCAATTATGAACCGCTCGGTAAGCATATTCGATTAGTTGACACGCGGAACACGGAGTCGATAACAGATCTGGTGCTTGGCATCAATATCGATAAGTATTTTATGCCGTCTGTTGCAAATGTCATTGGCACAGACTTAAGTAAATACAAGCTTTTGAGTAAAGGCCTTTTTGCTTGCAATCCAATGCATGTAGGCCGGGATGAACGACTCCCGGTAGCTTTATACACTGATGACGAGCCCGCAATTGTATCTCCGGCATATTTTATGTTCGAGATCATTGATACAGAAATTCTTGATCCAGAATATCTGATGATGTGGTTCAGACGTCCAGAGTTTAACCGGTTGTGCTGGCTTAAAACAGACGGGAGTGTGCGTGGCGGCATCACTTGGGATGACATTTGCCGCTTAGAGGTTCCGGTTATTCCGATTGAAGAACAGCTTCATATCGTGAAGAACTATAACATTATTACAGAAAGGATAAGGTTAAAGCAGAAGATAAATGATAATTTAGCGGCTTGACATTTTTGCAAGAAGCATCGTCAGAAGTTGTTGTAGGTGAAGTATTTCATCGGCGTTCTTCTCTATTGCAACCATAATAGGGTCACACAGCTTGGCAAACTCCATCTGAATATCCTTTGGAGGAATGACTATTGGAACTTGGATTAACTCGGATTGCCTTATTCCGGTTACGGTTGTTCCAGTTTTGCGAATATCTATCTGATGTTTGCCTATTGTATCTGTCAACTGGAAGTATAACAATGTCGGTTCGATGATTGCCTTATTTGCTCTCATTGCAAACAAGCGTTGACTAAGACAATACTCACAGAAATCGGCAATGTAATAGAACTCTCCCAAAGGGGCTTCAGATGTCATAAGGATGTCTTGCGGTTGAAGTTTCTGTTGCATCCAGCGATTATATAAGTCCTCATCGACTCTGTTTGCAATATCCAGATTTACAAGCTCGTGATTCTTGACTGATTTGGCAGAAAGAGCGATTATTCCGCTTTCGCTCCATTCGCCACCAAGTTTTGTAGGAGTAACACCTCGACGGTCAATAATTGTTTCAAGAACTTTTCCGAGTGTGGTTATAGTCCAACTTGATGGATATGTTCCTATTTCAGTTTCTTGACTATCTTCGGAGTCACAGTTGCGATAGCGAATCTTCGCAAAGAACTCAACCGTTGCTGTCTCTCGTAAATTATCATTTAGCTGAAACTATAAACAGAAAGGATGTGTAGCCATGAAGTTCAACGAACATGCCCTTGAGCTCTCCATAATGGAATTGTTTGAGGATGAAGGATATGTTCATCTCGAAGGAGATAAAATCCATCGGGAACGGTCAGAAGTGCTTCTGGCTGATGATTTAAGAAGTTACCTGTCGGAGCGCTATGCTTCCGTCGGGATTACATCGAGCGAGATAAACGGTATCATTCACCGGCTTCGCTCTTTTTCGGGTACGCTTTATGAAGAAAATAAGTCCTTCATGAATGACTTAACAGACGGCTTTATTCTTACGAGAGAAGACCGCAGCCAGAAGGACTTCTTCGTTTCGCTCTTGGATTATGAGCACCCGGAAAATAATATTTTCAAGATCGTAAACCAGATCGAAATCCAAGGCTACGAGCAGCTCCGGATACCGGACGCGATTGTGTATGTGAACGGACTGCCGCTTGTGGTACTGGAATTCAAGACGGCACTTTCCGAGAATACCACGATCATGAGTGCGTATACGCAGCTGACTGTCCGCTATAAGAGGGATATACCGGAGCTTTTCCGCTATAATGCCTTTGTCGTGATTAGTGACGGTGCGAACAGTAAGTACGGCTCCCTTTTCAGTCCGTATGACTTCTTTTACGCATGGAGGAAGGTAAACTCGGAAGATAATGATACAGCGGGAATCAGCTCCCTGATGACGATGGTCAAGGGCTTATTCCGTAAAGACAGGCTTCTGGGAGTGATTAAGAACTTTATTTACTTCCCGGATCAGTCTAACAAAGAACTGAAAATCGTGTGCCGTTATCCACAGTACTTTGCAGCCACGAAGCTCTTTGACAACGTAAAGGCTCATATGCGTCCGGAGGGCGATGGTAAGGGCGGCACCTATTTTGGTGCTACAGGTTGCGGCAAGAGCTATACCATGCTTTTCTTGACCAGAATGTTGATGAAGAGCAAGTTCTTTCATAGTCCCACAATTGTGCTGATTACCGACCGGACAGACCTTGATGATCAGCTTTCAAGCCAGTTCACGGCATCAAAGAACTTTATCGGCGATGAGAAGGTCATAAGTATTGATTCTCGTGATAAGCTGCGCGAGGAGCTGATGGGAAGAACCAGCGGTGGCGTTTACCTGACTACAATTCAGAAATTCTCCGAAGATATTACATTGCTCTCTGACCGGAGCAACATTATCTGCATTTCTGATGAAGCTCACCGTTCTCAGGTTAATTTGGAACAGAAAGTCCGCATCACAAAGGATGGTGTCTCGAAGAAGTACGGCTTTGCAAAATATCTGCACGACTCGCTTCCGAATGCTACCTATGTAGGATTTACCGGGACGCCTATCGACGCCACGATTGATGTTTTCGGGGATATTGTCGAAGCATATACAATGACGGAATCCGTGCGCGATGGCATTACGGTCAATCTCGTGTACGAGGGCAGAGCCGCCAAGGTCGTGCTTGACAGTGCAAAGGTTCAGGAGATCGAGGCTTATTACGCTCGCTGTTCTGCAGAGGGCGCAAATGAATATCAGATTGAGGAAAGCCAGAAGGCCGTCGCTCATCTGGACGCCATTCTCGGTGATCCGGATAGATTGAAAGCCGTGGCCGAAGACTTTGTGCAGCACTATGAAAACCGTGTGACAGAAGGTGCTACAGTTGCTGGAAAGGCCATGTTCGTATGTGCCAACAGGAATATTGCCTATCGTTTCTATAAACTCCTTCTGGAACTTCGTCCGGAATGGGGTGAAGAAAAAATCGCACCTGACGGCACACAGCTGACCGAAAAAGAAGAAAAAGAGCTGAAGCCTATTGCTAAGGTTTGCCTTGTTATGACGAGAAATAAGGACGATGAGCCGGAACTCTATAATCTTCTCGGCACAAAGGATGACCGCAAGGAGCTCGACAGGCAGTTCAAGAACATAAAGTCGAACTTCAAGATTGCCATTGTCGTAGATATGTGGCTGACAGGCTTTGATGTTCCGTTCCTTGATACGATGTACATCGATAAGCCTATCCAGCAGCATACTTTGATTCAGACGATTTCTCGTGTCAACCGTGTTTATGCCGGAAAAGACAAGGGCTTAATAGTTGATTACGTTGGCATAAAGAATGCCATGAACATGGCTCTCTCCAAGTACACGAATTTTGATAACGAGGAGTTTGAGGGCATCGACCAGTCCGTCACGATTGTGAAGGATCAGCTCGAAGTGCTCGGCCAGATGTTTCATAAGTTCGATCCTACGGACTACTTCATGGGCACTCCAAAGCAGCAGCTTGATTGCCTGAACCGTGCCGTTGAATTTATTCAGGCTACAGAAGAAATTGAGCTCCGATTTATGGCTGCTGTAAAAAGACTGAAGCAGGCATTTAACCTGTGCGCCTCCAGCGGAGAAATAACAGACGAAGAAAAAGATCTGATCTATTTCTATGTGGCTGTTCGTTCGATCCTTTTTAAGCTGACAAAGGGCGAGGCTCCCGATATTGAACAGATGAATGCTCGCGTGCAGCAGATGGTCGAGGAAGCGATACAGTCCGATGGGATTGAGGAGCTTTTTGAAACCGGCAAGGAAATAGAAACAGATTTGTTCAGCGATGAGTATCTTGCCAAAATTCAGCAGATAAAGCTTCCAAATACCAAGGTCAAGATTCTTCAGAAACTCTTGAAGCAAGCTATTGATGAGTACAAGAAAGTCAATAAGATCAAGGGCGTAGAATTTTCTGAAAGACTGCAGCATGTAGTCGATGCCTATAACGACCGCAGTAGCGACCTTGCCTTTGCCAATGAGGTTCTTGATGATGTGGCGGAGCAGCTCGCCCAGTTACTTCAGGAATTGAAGCAGGACAAGCAGTCATTTGAGGGCATGGGTATCGATTTCGAGGAGAAAGCCTTCTTTGATATTCTGGAAGCCGTGGCCAAGAAATATAAGTTTGAATACCCGCAGGACAAGATGATCGATCTGTCCAAAGAAATCAAGAAAATTGTAGAGGACAAGTCGCGCTACACAGACTGGTCTTCGAGGGATGACATTAAGGCAAACCTGCAGGTGGATCTGATTATACTGCTTGATAAGTACGGATATCCGCCAGTGACCATAGACGATGTGTATAAAGAGGTTCTTGAGCAGGCAGAAAATTTCAAGAAATTTGCTGATAGCTATAAGACCTATGTGTCAATGAGAAAACCGAAGACAGAGACGGTTGAATTCTTTGTCAATACGGAAGAGTAAACAAGGAGGAAAAGAACATGGCAGTGCCAAAATACGATGAATTGATGAAGCCCTTGCTGGTAGCGGTAAAGGACGGCGAGGTATACAAAATCAAAGATGTCACTGCCGTGTTAGCGCAGCAGTTAAATCTGTCTTCGGAGGATCTGGCAGAGATGCTTCCCAGTGGACGGCAGACCGTATTTAAGAACCGAGTCGGCTGGGCAAAAACATACCTGAAGAAAGCAGGTCTTCTTGAAAGCCCGGCGCGTGCGACCGTTGTGATTACCGAAACAGGAAAGCAGGTTGCTGCAGAGAATCCGGAAAAGATAGATTCAAAATATCTGGAGCGTTTTCCTTCCTTTGTGGATTTCGCATCTGTAGGTGAAACAACAGGTGATGACAATCCGACACCGGTCGCTCCGAAACCAACAGACCTGACACCGGATGATCAGCTCGAAGACGCATACAAGCAGATCAATGCCAGTCTTGCCGCTGATCTGTTGAGCGAAGTTTTGAAGATCACTCCGTATACTTTTGAAAAACTCGTTGTAGATTTGCTTTCCAAAATGGGATACGGAACTGTTGCATACGGCAGCCATGCTACGGTTGCTTCCGGAGACGATGGTATCGATGGAGTCATCATGGAGGACAAGCTCGGCTTCTCCCTGATCTATATGCAGGCAAAGGAATGGGCTGTGGACAGAGTGGTTGGCCAGCCTGAGATTCAAAGCTTTGTTGGAGCGATTGCCGGGAAACATGGTGATGGGCTGTTTGTCACGACGGCAAAGTTCTCTCAGAAAGCTAAGGATTATGCAAACACGCACCATATTATTCTTATTGATGGCGAGCGGCTTGCTAATCTTATGATAGAGTATAATTTCTGCGTATCTACCAGAAGAACTTTTGAAATCAAGGCAATTGATACCGATGCACTGGCTGAGTATCAGGACGAGTGATATGTTCGGAAAACATTGGAGTTGGAGGAATAGGCATGTACGAGAAGATTAAGAAGGACATAGCACAAGAATACTATGTGAAGAATTATCCAAACGACGGGCAGAGGTTTGTTGCTTGGTACCTTCGCAATATCCATAACCTTGACACTTTCGAGGCTAAGGCCTGCATTACCGACGGAGCCGGTGACAAGCAGATTGATGCTGTTTATATCGATGACCAGTCCTCGACGATATACATCATTCAGGGCAAGTTCTATAAGGGAGACACCGTTGATGCAGAGCCTCTCCGCGAGGTCACGTCATCATGGATTCAAATCAAAAACCTTGCAAAGTTGCAGGAAGCAGCTAATGAGAAGTTGCAGGCAAAGATTAGTGAAATCGCTACAGCCTTGGAGGACGACTACGAGGTATGTTTTGAACTGATCACCACGTCCGGACTGACGGAATCCGCCAAGTCTGATCTTGCTGCTTTTCAGGCGGAGCTTGCCGAAAGCGACACTTTGAGTGCAAACCTTGTGCTTGTGGATAATGAGACGCTTCAGGCACGGTATGATGAGGCGCTGAATCGCAATCGTCCGTATATCAATTACGAATTTTCCATCGAGCAGGGAAAGTATATGGAGATGCAAATTGGTGCTACGAGAGCGGTCATTGCGGCAATTCCTCTGAAGGAATGCATAAAGATTCCCGGCATCAAGGATGGCACGCTTTTCAGGAAAAATGTGCGTCAGTCGCTTGGTACCGGAAACAAGGTCAATAAGGGGATCGCACGCACGCTGAGAAATAATCCGGAGGAGTTCTTTTTCCTGCACAACGGCATCACAGCAATCTGCTCGTCTATCAAGATTGCCGACGGTACCATGAGCGTCAAGGAACTGAACGTCGTAAACGGCTGTCAGTCCCTGAGCACAATTTTCAATTGCAGCGAATCCGTCCGTAATGTCAGCGATGCCTACATAATGTTCCGCTTCTATGAAATCAGCAATGCGGAGCGCGCGGATGAAATCAGCACTTGTACGAACTCCCAGAGCGCAGTAAAGGCGCGAGATCTGCGGAGCAACGACAAGTATGTTCTGGCAATGAAGAAAGCCTATGAGCAGCATTTTACTGACGGATACTTTATTACAAAGCGAGGAGAGAATGCAGATCCTGTCAAATACAATACAGCGCATATCGTGGATCTGACATCCCTCGGCAAGCAGTTGATCGCATGGCATTCTCAGAGGCCGACCATCTCCTACAGCGAGAGCAGAATATTTGATAAATACTTCGAGCAGCTGTTCCATCGGGAGTATAGCCCTGAAAAGATTCAGGCGCTCTCCGATCTGTATAAAGAAGTTTATAAGAACTGGGGAAACGACAATCCGTTGGGATTGAATGAGGCTTTGATAGCTCTTAAGGCCTACGCTCCCTACCATCATCTTTTCGCAGTTTCGGTTTTGTTCTGTGAGATCAATAAGATGCAGGATTTGGTTCCGAATCCGGCTGTAGCAATGCAAAAGCTGAAGGAAAACGATTTACTCGATACAGTCATTGAGCTCGCAGGACAGTGTTTGAATATGGGCTTTGAGATCGCGCTTGATGATGCGAGCCAGAACAACAAGGTATTCAGTCCTCCGAACTGGACTAAGGCGAAGGCGTCCTTACGAGATATCAGAACTGCCGTAAAGCAGTATCTGATGACCGTGAGAATGACACCGGGTGGTAAGGATATACTTGATAAACTGAATAGTGGTCTTAAGATGTCTAACGATGATTTTGAATCAAGGTGGAGCGCAGATTAATCATTCAAGAGGTGAGCCTATGCAGCACGAATGTAAGATAACAGTTCTGGAAACGAAGGTCTTTCCGGAGCTTCAGGAAAAATATCTGGCTGATCCGAAATCGGGTGCGTGTCCCTGCTTCAAGCCGGGCGATGAGTTTGTTTTGAAGAGAACGCCGCAGCAGGACGATTTCTATCACCTGATGAACGGTAAGTTCTGTGGAGAGGCGTGGGATGCCATCAGTCGGTATGTCTATACAGCCTTGCAGGGTGGTTCCATCATGCATAAGTGGACAAACGATGAACGCATGATGATTGCCTGCTGCAATGACGGCACCCGGCCTGTCATCTTTAAGATCGAGCGGATCGATATTCCGGAGACAGATGAAGAACGAGAATGGCTGGAGAGGCAGAATTTCAAGAATGGTGTGGATGACGCCTATACTGGCTGAGGATTAAACCTTTTAAGGTTCCTCACACAATTTAAGGATACCTATACTTTTTAAGGATTGCCCTTTAGGGGTTTCGGAAAGGAGGCAGAGCCGGAATGAGCACAGCGACAGCAAGAGCATATCAGCCGTATTTCGCAGGCCGGTTTATGCCCTCCGGAAGCCGCAAAAGCCCGCAGAATAGGGCTTTCTACGGGCATCGGGACACATATTCAGGAAAAGAACATTGTATCAAAGATAGCGTTTTGTTAGATCCTGCCTGCGGGACTGGCGGCTTCTTCTTGGCCGCACATAATTATATCTCCCGGTCCTATCCGCTGGACCGCGATCAGAAGGAGTTCTTGAAAAACGGGACTTTTCGTGGTTGGGAGATTGTGCGCAACACCTACCGTCTCTGTTTGATGAACCTGTTTTTGCATAATATTGGCGATATCTATGGCACCGTGCCAGTCACCAGGAATGACGCCTTGCTGTCTGATCCTGGCGAACGTTTCGACTATGTATTGACCAATCCGCCTTTCGGCAAAAAATCATCCATGACCTTCACCAATGAGCAGGGCGAACAGGAAAGAGAGGATCTGGTCTATAACCGCCAGGACTTTTGGGCAACCGGGTCCAATAAGCAACTGAATTTTGTGCAGCATATTAATACACTACTCAAATCGACAGGCAAGGCCGCAGTCGTTGTGCCGGACAATGTGTTGTTTGAAGGGGGCGCCGGTGAAACTGTCCGCAAGAAACTGCTGCAGACCTGCGACCTGCACACCATCCTGCGGCTGCCTACCGGTATATTCTATAAACCCGGGGTCAAGGCTAATGTGATCTTTTTTGACAAGCGTCCTGCCAGCCCGGAGATCCAGACCAAGGAGGTATGGATTTACGATTTCCGTACCAATATGCACTTTACCTTAAAGAAAAATCCCATGGCCAGAGCCGATCTGCAGGATTTTATCGACTGCTACCATCCTGAAAACCGCCACGAACGGCGCGAGACTTATTCGGAGGATAACCCTGACGGACGGTTCAGAAGATTCACGGTTGAGGAGATAATGGCGCGGGACAAGACCAGCCTCGATATTTTCTGGATCAAGGATAAGTCGCTGGCTGATCTGGACAACCTGCCTGATCCGGATGTGCTGGCTGCGGAGATACTGGAAAACCTCGAAACAGCCATGAACAGCTTCAAGGAGATACTGTCTGCCTTAGAGAGCGAAGAGTAATGGTAAATGGTGGTATGTAAATAATATTAGTGTCATGCGATATTTGAAATTCTGTTTTTCCCATAGGAGGTTTAATCGTTGAAAGCCGGGGAAACCAGTCTGCAAAAACTGATGAACGGCGCAATACAGTTTATTGTGCCTATATACCAGCGCACCTATAGCTGGACGGCCAAACAGTGCAACCAGCTGTGGAAAGATATTATTCAAATCACCCTCAATAAAGAAGGCATGGTGCATTTTATCGGCTCGGTCGTCTATATTGACCTGGGAACGCCTATTGGCAAGCCGCAGCAATTCTTGCTTATTGACGGGCAGCAGCGACTCACGACGCTGTCTTTGCTGCTTTGCGCACTTACCCGCTATATTGAGAAAAACAAGCTCGAAAACCGCATCAACCCCAATAAAATCAGGAACTATTTTCTGTTGAACAGCGAGGAAGTCGGGAATGACAAATATAAAATCCTGTTGACTGAACAGGACAAAGAAACATTTGTCCGTATCCTGGAAGGGACGGAAAAAACGCTCCATAATCCATCTGAGCAGATGTTAAAGAATTTTATGCTGTTTACGGATATTATTGAGCAGAGCGGCGAAAGCATAGAGACGATATATGAAGGCATCAGCCGTCTCATGCTGGTTTCGGTCGCCCTGGATAAAACCCAGGACAATCCGCAGTTGATATTCGAAAGCATGAATTCCACGGGTAAAGATTTGTCTCAGGCCGATCTCATTCGCAATTATATCCTGATGGGGCAAACACCCGAAATGCAAAACAAGCTTTATACAACCTACTGGCGCCCCATGGAACAGGGGTTTGGCCAGCAGGGCTACACTGATTACTTTGATTTCTTCATCCGGGATTTTTTAACCAGTCAAAGCAGTACGGGACGTATCTGCAAAATCGGCGAGGTGTATGAAGCATTTAAACAATACCATAAAAGCGGCATTAGCAACGAACAGCTGCTCGCCGAGGTATATACATATGCGCAGTACTATTTACGTATTCACCTGGGTAAAGAAAGCGACAAGGAATTAAAAGCCCTGTGGGATGAACTGAGGATGCTGGATGTCAGCGTTTGCTATCCTTTTTTGATGCGTGTTTACAATGATTACGAGAACCAGGTTATTACCAAGGCAGATTTTATTGCTATCATTAAAGCAACCATAAGCTATGTTGTCCGCCGCGTTATTTGCGAAATCCCAACCAATTCCCTGAATAAAACGTTCGCAACCTTCTATCCCAAAATCAAAAAGGACAAGTATGTCAGCAGTGTCCTGGCCGAGTATGTACTCAAGGATTCATACCGGGCCTTTCCGACTGATGAGGAATTTAAGGCTAAATTTGTTGCCAAGGAAATTTATAAGGTGCGTATCAGGAATTATATCCTTGAATCGTTGGAAAACCAAAACCATAAAGAGCCAATCAGTATAACCGGCAACGGATATACGGTAGAGCATATCATGCCGCAGAATCCAAATCTCAGTCAGGAATGGCAGGACATGTTAGGCCCGGACTGGAAAGAGATTCAAAAGACCTATCTGCACACCATCGGTAATCTAACCCTAACCGGCTACAACAGCGAAATGAGCGACAAGCCGTTTAAGGTTAAACAGACAATCGGAGGGGGGTTCAAGTCAAGTCACCTGCGCTTGAATGACACACTGGGCGATTTGCCCAAATGGGACAAAGACGAGATAATCAAACGGGCTGGCATACTCGCAGAGATGGCGGTTAAAATATGGCCATACCCGGCAGTAACCCAGGCGGAGCTTGATGAATATGCAGATAAGGGGAAAACTGAACCTGCATATACTTCCATGGCCCACTACCCGCCGGTGTCGCCTGCAATAGCTAAAATATACGACGAACTGGACCGAAAGCTGCTCACCCTCGATGTTGATATTGTCAAAGAATACAAGCAACAGTACATTGCCTACAAGAGTGAAACAAATTTTGTTAATATCCGCCCTTCCAAAAATGAGTTGACCATTGCCTTTAACATTCCTTTTGACAAAATCAAGGACGAAAAAGGGCTGTGCAAAAATTATACCGGCATAGGCAATTTCGCCAATAATGATGTGCTTCTTAAAGCGGATGAAAACGTGGACTTGGATTATGTGATCGATTTGGCAATGCAAGCCCTTATTTATCAGTTGGAAGGGTAATATTACTCGCCTTTGGGGAACTGCTCTATACGTCATCTTGCCGGATGGCTGCAGGATTCGGCGATTTTAGAGGACTCCCATACCTTTCAACGATTCCCATACCTTTTAACGATTCCCCCTTTTCCCCTGTAAAGGGGTGTGCATCTTTCAACGAAAGGGTGCCAAAAACAAAAAAACACCGCCTTCAAACGGTGCTTTATCTTAACGCAAAATTGACGCAAACCTCAATAATACTGGGATTTTACATTGTATCAATCTTTGCGTACTTATTTGGTGGAGGCGGGGGGAGTCGAACCCCCGTCCGAAAGAAAGACCAGCTGAGTCTCTCCGAGCGCAGTTCGTGTTTTGAATTTCGCTCAACTGACGCCCACGAACAGGCTTCTTAGAGCTATCCCC
>Ga0209509_1000141_pt1 | contig 79980 bp, 82 predicted proteins | sample BioC13SIPDNA_FD_185743 | JGI IMG/M metagenome (GOLD analysis project Ga0209509, IMG submission 185743) | Anaerobic biogas reactor microbial communites from Washington, USA - Biogas_R1_A C13 SIP DNA (SPAdes) (version 2) | ecosystem: Engineered > Bioreactor > Anaerobic > Unclassified | place...
AAAGATATTCTAGCATGTTCGCTACTCTTGTCAACGTGCAATTGGGGCATCTCGGAGCGCTATTTTAGCAACATTTATGATCCTTCGCTTCAACGTATGCACAATACGTCTTAGATAGTAACACCGCATGTTGCGTCGCTATCATCTCCGATCTGCCCCAATTGCATAATATGCTTTGAAAAAATCCGCTGCGCGTTGCGTCGTTGTCACTCGCTCTAAATCCCAATTGCGATGGTGAAGTGCGGCATAATGATGCCTCGGGAAGCTGCGACAAAAACGTTCGCGGGAAGCAGCTGGGAAGCAGTCGTAGGGGCCAGGGACAGGGGCCGCGAATTCTCCGCCGCAGAGGTAAAAAAAATACCCCGCTCTGCGGCGGGGTCTTGAATTTCTGGTGGGCCCATCAGGAATCGAACCTGAAACCATCCGGTTATGAGCCGGGAGCTCTAACCAATTGAGCTATGGGCCCTCCTTGTCAGCGGTCTACTGATATTGCTGATACGGGGCAGCTGTCCGCGGCCTCCCTGGCACAGTCGTTGACTTCCTGAGAAATAACCATGCCTTTTCCTTCGTCTTCGTCAAGCTTGAAAACTTCCGGGCATAGATGGACACATACACCGCAACCTATGCACTCATCAAGGTTGATCCTGATACCCATGACATGGTCACCTCCCTTCCGGCGTAAGATTCTACGCTAAGAATGGGATTACGTCAAATGGTATTTTGATTTATTTTTCCGGAGTCACTAAAAGCTTTGCCTGACCATCGCTGTGCGAAAGGGTCAGAAGTGACTTGAATTCAGGCACAGCCTTTATTTCCGGTTCTTCTGAGGCAATAAAGATGCCGACTCCGACGACCTCTGCATCGAACTGTTTTGCCATCAGCAGCATGCCGGCCGCGGTGCTCCCGCCCCTCATAAAGTCATCTACTATCAGCACGCGGCATCCCCTCCTGAGCTGCCTTGTGCCGATGTACATCGTTTTGACGTCGCCGCTTGCCGTCGGATAGTGAACTCCAACAGCGGAACCGTCACTGGGCCTGTTCCTGAACCTGCAGACCGCGAGCGGGACTCCCATTGCATAGGCCGCGAACATCGCGATGGGGATACCCTTGACCTCGGATGTCATCACGACATCGGGACGCGAATTCGGGAAGAGCGAGGACATCGCATATCCAAGCGAGAGGGCTATCTCAGGATTGAATATCAGGTCGCTGTAATAGATGAGCCCTCCGGGCAGATACCTGTCTTTGTCTGCCAGCATTTCCGCTATGTTCTGCAGTATTTTTTTTCTGTATTCCGCGGTGCACAGGGGGACGAACCGCGCCCCTCCGCTGCGGCCCCTGTCCACCTGCATCTGACCGAAGCCCTCGGCCGTCATCGCGGAGTTGATCACTTCCACATCATCGCTGATCACGGTCTTTGAAACATTGAATTTGCCTGCCAGATCAGTCAGCGATACAAGCTTGGAGGGAGTAAGCATAAATCTGGCCGCAAGTCTTACAAGTCTTTCCGTTCTCTGCCCTCTCATTGAGCATCACTCCAATTCCGTCGTTTTTATTACCCAATCTTCCCGTTCCAGCAAAGAGACCGTCCTTCTGCTCATTTCCGCGTCGTTGAATACCATGAAAAAAGCGCTTCCGCTCCCCGAGAGCCCCCATGCAAGCGCCCCGGATCTCTCTGCCGCCTCAAACGCCCTGAAGTACTCAGGCCTGCCTTTTGAGACAACTTCGAGAAAATCGTTCGGCATGAGGCCCGCGGTCTCACCGTTCCGCAGTCTGCGGAGTATCCCGGTTGCTTCCGTCCTGCACTGATCCTCCGGAAGCAGCGGGAGCTTCCCCGCTTCGCGAAGATCATCGATCCCCCTGTACGCGGCGGATGTGTCGGATCTCCAGTACGGGAACCCGATGACCCACCTCAGGCCTTTCAGAGGGACCTGCGGCCGGATCTTCTCTCCCAGCCCTTCTACCAGGGCAAGATCGGCATCTCCGGCAAGGAACGGGACGTCGGCTCCGACCGAAGAGAGAGAGTCATTTTCGATCTCAAGGCCGCAGTGCGCCTTCAGGTACATCATAAGCGCCGCTGCGTTGCCGCTGCCTGCCCCTATGCCGCTGCCTGCCAGAAATTCCTTCGTCAGACACATCCTCAGGGGGGGAATCAAGGAACGGTCCCTCGCCCATCTCAATGCTTTGAAAAGGATATTTTCCCCGTTGACCTTCATACCGCTGACATCAAGAACGTCACCTATATTTTCATTGTCATGGGGCTGAATTGTCAACCCCTCTATGCCTTTTTTCTTCCAAAACAGAGAGATAATTTCATGGTAGCCGTCGGGCCTCCTTGAAAGCACCCTCAATGTCAGGTTGATCTTGACCGGGCTGATGTATGTCGCGTCCATTGCCGCACCTCCGGATGGATCGTTACCCCATAAAAAAGATGCCCTGGCAGAAGCCAGGGCATGTTCGATCCCAATTCATCAGAATAGATTTTCCCCGCTTGACTCGAGCTGCACCTCAACCTCTCTTGTGAGGAGATCTGCGTAGCTGAAGGACACAGTGCTCTGCTGAGATTCGATATAGACGGTAAAAAGGCTCGGATATGTCTCCTGGATGATCCCGTTGCGCTCTTCGACTTTTCTGCGTCCGTTCGTAGCTCTGTAATAGATCCGGTCCCCTTTGTGCAGACGCACAAGTTCTCTAATGGTTTCCAAAGAATGCGCCATACACTTCACCTCCGACCCATAGTCGGACTATTGTACATCAATTTCAGATAAATATCAAGTTTTGAACAATATTTACTAATTGAAACAATCAGGACGGCATCGGCACAGAGATCCGTTCACCGAAACAGGGCTCATTTTTTCAGCAGCAGTCTTTTGTCACCTACCCTGCGCGTGATCCCCTTGCTGTCAAAATATTCCAGGATCGGCAGTATATATTTTCTGCTGCTGCCGGTCAGGTCTCGGATCCCGGCAAGTGTTATCTCACCCTCGATCCCGGCAAGTTTTTTTCTCAGATCTTCCTCGATGTCGGACAGGAGCAGATAGCCGTCCCCGATCAGGGCCAGATCTTTTTTTTCTTTCAGGTACGTTATGATCCTGCTCATTTCCCTGTCAGAAATACCGAGGGCGGCTCTGGACTCTTCGATCGAAGGCGTGGAGTATCCGGCTGAGAGGACGAACTCCCTGAGCCTGGAGACACCCGAGAAGAATCTGGCTTCGTCGAACGGTTCGAAATCTGAAAGCCTGTACCTGTCACCGTCAAGGACGAGCCACTTGTCCCTTATAAAGATCTTCAGGAGTTCTTTTAGGAAACGGGGATCGCCCACGGAGAGACACTTTCCCGCCTCATCGGCTTCCATGCCCCTGCGTTCGGGGTGTTCGGAGTGGAATTTCCTGAGCTCCGACATGAGCAGATCTTTAAAACGGCTGACCCTGCCCGAAGATACGTAAAACGTATCGCCGGTCTTTATCACATATATCCTGCCCTTTGCATCCAGGCTCGAGACTGCGCTTTCAAGGGCATTTTTCTCGACCCCAAGCAGCATAAGCGCCTCGCCTGAACTCAGTATGCCTTTGTAGTCGATGAGGGCCGCAAAACGGTCTCTGTCGCTATCCGCTGATGAGATCTCGTTGAGGAACGAGATAAGGGACTCTTTTGACGACTTGCTTTTGGGGCGCTCGCCCAGAGGAAGGAGCACCGTGCCTCCCGCTATGGTCCGCAGCGGGCTGTAGGTCCTGAGTATGAAGCGGGCCCCGCTGTTCACCGTTATCTCTTCTTCGGGCAGCAGCTGTGCCTGCGCGCTCTCGCCGGGCAATATCCTCTCCCTGTCGAGGAGGGAGAGCCTCGCGACTGTGTCAGACGTTCCCACATGGAGCCTGAGCCTCTGCCAGTGTTCCACGGGATCGGTGAAGGAGGCAGGCACTCTTACTGTTACATCGATGCATCCGGTCGCGGGGAACATGTCCGGCGCCGCCAGCACGTCCCCTCTGCCCACCTCGTCGAGGGATGTCCCGGATACGTTCACCGCCACCCTCTGCCCCGCATACGCAGTTGTTACGTTCTCGCCGTGCACCTGGACGGATCTAACCCTCGAGAGGATACGGGCGGGCATTATCTCTACCTCGTCACCCTCCGAGACGGACCCTTTTATCGCGGTCCCTGTGAGGACCGTCCCGAAGCCGGAAATGTGGAATGCCCTGTCTATGGGCATGAAGAAGGCCCCGTTCCTCTCCTTCTGCTTTGTCGACAGCACCATCTTTTCTATCTCTGTCAGAAGTTCGGCTATGCCGTCCCCTCTCAGGGCCGAGACGGGGATCATCGGCTTGCCTTCAAGGAAGGTACCCGCGGTCAGCGAGTAAATGTCGTCCTTTGCGAGTTCGAGCATTTCCTCGTCCACAAGGTCGATCTTATTGATAACTGTGATGCCGTTCTTTATGCCAAGAAGCGTCAGTATCTCAAGATGCTCTTTCGTCTGGGGCATGACGCCGTCGTCCGCCGCCACGACGAGCATTACGGCATCGATGCCCGCCGCCCCGGCTACCATCTGTCTTATGAATTTCTCGTGGCCGGGAACGTCGATGATGCTGATGGTCCTTCCGGAAGGCAGGTCGAGCGGGGCAAATCCGAGCTCGATCGTCATTCCTCTCTTCTTTTCCTCGGCAAGACGGTCACAGTCGACGCCCGACAGCGCCTTCACGACCGCGGTCTTTCCGTGGTCTATGTGTCCGGCTGTGCCTATTACGAAGGGGTATTCTCTCTCTGCCACTTTACAGCTTCTCCCTGTCCAGCGAAAACATCTCTTTGAATCCGTCCAGTATCCGCTTTTCGTCTTTTTCCGACAGGGTGCGCACGTGGAACAGCACCCTGTCTTCGGCGGCTCCCGTGATGACCGGGACGGTCAGCTGCCTCAGCTTCTCTGAAAGCTTCCCCGCGCTGCCGAGTTCAGGAAGCTTCAGCGAAACGGCATAGCCGGGGAGCCGGGACTCCGGGAAAGCCCCGCCTCCGACCGTATCGGAAACCGGGACCACATCGATGGAGACCGAGCGGAGCCTGGTCTTCGCAAGGAGGGCCGACAGCCTTCGCTTAAGCCTCGCCGCCTGTTTTTTCATATCTTCGGGATCCCTGTTTATCATCCTCAGCGTCGGGATCGACTCGGTGTCGCCCTTGAGGTAGAGCCTGAGCGTCGCTTCGAACGCCGCCAGGGTCATCTTGTCGACCCTCAGCGCCCTCAGGAGCTGGTAATTCCTCAATCTATCGACCAATTCAGCGCGTCCGGCAATGACTCCGATCTGCGGCCCTCCGAGAAGCTTGTCCCCCGAAAAAGTCACGAGGTCGACGCCGGATGCGATGCACTCACTGACAGTGGGATCGCCGGACAGGGCAGGATCTCCCGTCTTAACGAGCATCCCGCTTCCCAGATCTTCCATGAAGACGATGCCGTTCGCATGCGCCAGGGCGGCAAGCTCTTCCCTGGGTACAGAGTACGTAAAGCCACGGACCTCAAAATTTGAAGTGTGTACTTTAAGGATCATGGCGGTCTGCTCTGTTATGGCTTTTTCATAATCCTTCAGGTGTGTCTTGTTCGTGGTCCCTATCTCGACCATCCTGGTTCCGGAAAGCGCCATTATCTCCGGGATACGGAAAGAACCGCCTATTTCTACTAGCTCACCGCGCGAGATTATCGCTTCCCTGTCCTTGGAAAGAGCTCCGAGGGAGAGGATGACCGCAGCCGCGTTGTTGTTCACCACTATCGCGGCTTCCGCGCCCGTGAGTCGGCAGATCAGCCACTCAACGTGGTCGTTCCTGTGGCCCCTCGATCCGGTCTCTGGGGAATATTCCAGCGTGCTGTAGTTCTCCGCGACTTCGGTAACTGCTTCGACGGCCTCTTTTGCAAGACGGGCCCTGCCGAGGTTGGTATAGAGGACGACCCCCGTGGCGTTGACTGCGGTGCGAAGACTTTTGCATGCGCGCCGCTTCAGCCTTTTCTCGGCTTCCGCCGATATCTTTTCTATATCGAATGCCGTGTCCGGATCTTTGAGGATCTTCGCCCTCTGATCGTCAAGGACCCCTGAAATTACGGATTTAACGGATCCTCTGCCTATTTCGGCCTCGTACCTGCCGATCCATGGCATAGAAAGCATCTTGTCCATCGACGGAATGTTGCGCATGGCGTTCTGGATCTTATCTTTCAAGGGGAACCCCTCCCGGCGGTCAGTTAAATATGGGATCATCAGATCGTATTAAAACGGATGTCTGCTTGAAACATTATAATGTACAGCCGCCCGGAATCAAACCAGTTCGGACCAGATCCTGTTGGCGACTCTCATTCCCTTTGGCGTGAGGCATATCCTGTCTGTCCCGACAGAGTAAAGGTCACCCGGGAAAGCCTCCAGTATTTTTATCACACGCGACTCTTCGTCGGGGCCGTATTTTCGGGCAAAGGCCTCCCTCTCTATCCCCTGTTTCATCCTGAGAGCAAGAACGGCCGCTTCCGAAGCCCGGCGGCTTCCAGTGAGCCTCTCTCCCGAGGCTATGGCGCTCTTTCCGCTTTTCAGGGAATCCGAATACCCGCCCAGCCCGGAGATGTTCTTGTAGCGCCAGCCCCTGATCTGGCCGGAAGCTCCGGGGCCTATGCCAAGGCAGTCCCCTTCCTTCCAGTAATTTATATTGTGCCTGCTTTCATGGCCGCGCTTCGCGAAATTCGCAATCTCGTACTGCCCGAATCCCTTTGACGGCAGATACCACTGGGCCCACCTGTAAGGCAGATAGCCGTCCGAAAGTTCTTCCTCCGGCATCGACTCCCACGCCGTACCCGGCTCGATCGTGAGCTGGTAGAGGGAGATGTGCGCTATGCCGGAGCCGGCGGCCTGCGAGAGGGTCCTTGCCCAGTTCCTGAAAGTCTGTCCCGGAAGTCCGAACATAAAGTCAGCGTTTACCGAAAACCCCGAGGCAAGCGAGGCTGATATGGCCTCCCAGGCCCGGGCTGCGGAGTGGAGCCTTCCGAGCTGGATCAGTTCGGCATCGTCGAAGCTCTGCGCCCCTATGCTGACCCTTGTGGTGCGCCAATCTCTCCAGAAGAGCAGGTGCTCCGCCCTGAGGGAATTTGGATTTGCCTCGACCGTCACCTCGGCACCGGCATCGAACGTGAAGTGACGTTCCAGCATCTCTGCCAGCCTGATCCATTCGGGACCGCTCAGGACCGTCGGGGTGCCCCCTCCTATGTAGCATGTCAAAAGCAATGGTCTTCCGATACGTGACTCCCACCAAAGAAGCTCCCTTTCGACCGTTTGGAGCCAAAGCTCCTTCTCGCCTTCGGACGGGACCTTGCTCTCAAAGGCGCAGTAGGGGCACTTCCTTTCGCAGAAGGGCACATGCAGATAAAGAGAAAGCCCCCCTGCGGGAGGCTCAAAAGGGTTCATGTTTTCCGGCATTATTTATCCTCTGACTTAGTGACATCCATGAAGGCAAGGAAGGCTTCCTGGGGTATAGAGACCCTTCCGACCTGCTTCATGCGCTTCTTTCCCTCTTTCTGCTTCTCAAGCAGCTTGCGCTTTCTGGTAACGTCCCCACCGTAGCACTTGGCGAGAACGTCTTTCCTTACCGCCTTTATGTTCATCCTTACGATCACCTTTTTCCCTACCGCGGCCTGCACCGGTATCTCAAAAAGCTGTCTCGGTATAAGTTCCTTGAGCTTGCCGACGACGGCATGGCCTCTGTGGTATGCCTGGTCCGCGTGACAGATGAATGAGAATGCGTCCACAGGTTCATCCTGCAGAAGGAGGTCCACCTTGACCAGGTTGGCCGCCCGAAAACCTATATGGTCGTAGTCCAGGGAGGCATAGCCTCTTGTGCACGATTTGAGCCTGTCGTGGAAGTCGAGTATGAATTCCGCAAGCGGCATGTCGTAGGTGAGCCTCACCCTTTCAGGCGTTATGTAGTCCATTCCCACATAGGTGCCCCTCTTGTCCTGGCATAGCTGCATGGCGGCTCCGACATACTGTTCGGGGATAAATATCGTCAGTTTAATGTAGGGTTCCCTTATCTCCTCTATCCTGCCCTGATCGGGGAAATCCGAGGGCTTGTGCGCTTCGATGACATCCTGGTTGGTGAGGACTATCTGGTACACGACGTTGGGGGCAGTCGCGACCAGGTCGACGCCGAACTCCCGGCTGAGCCTCTCCTTCGCTATCTCCATGTGGAGCAGGCCGAGAAAGCCGCAGCGGAACCCGAAGCCCAGCGCCGCGGAGTTCTCCGGCTCGAAGCTGATCGCCGAATCGTTGATCTGCAGCTTTTCAAGGGCTTCCCGCAGCTGGTTTATGTCCTCCCTTTCCACGGGATAGAATCCGCAGAAAACGACGGGCTTGACCTTTCTGTACCCGGGCAGAGGCACCGCTGCAGGACGTTTTGCCTCCGTGACGGTATCGCCGACCCTGGCCTCCTCTATGGACTTGACGCTCGCGGCAATATATCCGACCTCGCCGGGACCAAGCTCCGAGACCTTGACCATGTCCGGCCTGAATATACCGACCTCGTCGAGCTCGTATTCACGGCCGGTCGCCATAAATTTTATGTTCTTTCCGGGACGGAGGGTACCGTTGACGACCCTTACATAGCAGATGACGCCCTTGTAGTTGTCGTACACCGAGTCAAAGATAAGGGCCTGGAGCGGCGCGTCGGGGTCTCCCGACGGCGCGGGGACGTCACGTACTATCCGCTCAAGGAGCTCCGCTATCCCCTCCCCTGTCTTTGCGCTCACACTGACCGCGTCATCCGCGTTTATCCCGATGATCTCCTCCAGCTCCCTTTTCACCCTGTCGGGCTGTGCCGAAGGGAGGTCTATCTTGTTGAGGACGGGGATAAGCTCGAGGTTGAGGTCTATAGCGAGATAGCTGTTCGCTACGGTCTGGGCCTCTACGCCCTGGGCCGCGTCGACGACCAGGATCGCTCCCTCGCATGCCGCCAGAGAACGCGACACTTCGTATGTAAAATCGACGTGACCGGGAGTGTCGATAAGGTTGAGGATGTATTCCCGTCCGTCCGAGGCAGTGTAGTTCATCCTTACGGGGACGAGCTTTATGGTTATTCCGCGCTCCCGCTCAAGTTCAAGCATATCGAGCAGCTGGGCCTTCATGTTCCTGCCGTCGACCGTGCCTGTCTCCTCAAGCAGACGGTCTGCGAGCGTCGACTTGCCGTGGTTGACGTGGGCGATTATACTGAAATTTCGGATCTTATCGAGGATCATATCTGTCACTCCTTCAGTCAGCAGTATATTGTAGCCGAAAAAGCATCCCCTTATCAATCATTAATCATCCTTTTTTACGATGGTAAGATCCGCAGCAGAGGTTATCCTGTAAATATCGATACCGAGAGGGGCAATATAAATTGGATCGCAGTAAACTGAACGTCACGATATGTCTTCTGCTTCTGACACTCGCGCTGCAGCTTCCGGCTTCGGCGCAGGACTGGCCGATGTTCCGCGCAAACATCCGCAGGACGGGCAACACAGCCGACACCGCCTCCGGCGCAGAGTTCACCGGCAGGAAGGACTGGACGGTAAAGATCCCGGATGCAGTCAGATCTTCACCCGCGATCTACGGCAGCTCGATAATATTCGGATCCAACAACGGCAACATCTACTCGCTGGACCTTTATTCCGGAAAGATCAAATGGACCTTCCCCACCGGGAACTGGGTCGTGTCCTCCCCCGCCGTGGCTGACGGCAAGGTCTTCGCCGGAAGCTACGACAGCAGGATGTACTGTCTGGACGCGGTGACGGGGAAGCTGATTTGGAAATTCACGACCCACAACAGCATACATTCCTCCCCGGCCGTGGCTGGCGGTGTCGTCTACTTCGGCTCAAACGACGGTTTCATCTACGCTGTCGACATCAAGACAGGCTGGCAGAAGTGGAGGTACAAGACGGAGCGTGCCGTGCAGGGATCCCCTGTCGTATCCGACGGCGTGGTCTACATAGGCAACGATGAGGGCAAGCTTTTTGCCCTGGATGCCTCATCCGGGACGCTCAAATGGCGTGCCGTGGTCGGAGGACCGATAGTATCTGCGCCTGCCGTAAGGGACGGCCACCTCTATTTCACGAGCCAGGACGGCAGGATCTACTGCGCGAGGATCAAACACCAGGCGGTCATATGGAACTACGACTCAAAGTCGCAGATAGAGACCTCCCCACTCGTCGAGGAGGGAAAGGTGGTATTCGGCAACATAATGGGGTGGGTCACATCGCTTGACGCTCTTACCGGCTCTCTGGTATGGAAATACAAGGCCAATGAGTCCGTCTTCTCATCCCCGGCCGCGTTTTCGGGGAAGATATTCTTCGGCACCAACAGCGACGTCCTCGTATGCCTCGACGGTAAGACAGGCAGCGTGGTCTGGAGGGCCCCGTTCAACGCCGACGTGCTGACATCCCCGGCGATAGCCGGGGACAGGATCGTGGTGGCGGGGGCGGATGGCAAGGTTTGCACCCTACAATAGAGCAATTGGGATTTATAGCGGCGCTAACTTAGCAAAGCTTGCGGAGCCACACTTCGACGTATTGATATACGCCTTTGTGTGACTCCGCTGCGCGTTGCGTCGTTATCACTCGCTCTAGATCCCAATTGCGGCAATTTGGGGCGTATCGAATCCCCAGCTTAGCAACATTTGCGGCGGCATATCGCTAAGGTTCAAACCCCCCGTCGCCCCCGGACGCTTCCTGACGGAAAACAGCGCACTCCCGATTGAGGCACTCGGGGAAGACGGAAATGGGGTTGAAGGTTTTACAACTGATTGCCGACCGCTTGCCTATTGCTTTGCCGACCCTTCACCTGCCGTTCAGCAGGAACACCGTCCTGTAAAGCACTCCCAGTGCTATTCCCATCGCGTTTTCGTCGAAGTCGAAATGGTCGTTGTGGTGGCCTGCCTTTGTATCTGCCCCGATGCCTATGTAGGTGGCTTTGCCGCCCCTCTCCTGTACCCTTTTCATCAGCCAGCAGGCGTCGTCGCTTCCGGCCATCGGCTGTATCAGTTCTCTCCTGTTTACTCCCCTTACTTTGGCTGCGGCTTCCATTACGGTCCGGGCCAGATCGGGGTCGCTGCTTGCGCTTATGGCCTCACCGCACTTCCGGGTGGTCAGTTTTACATCGTACATCTCGGCAGCGCCGTTCAGGATCCTCATGACTGCCCGGTATATGTAGAGAGCGGCATCTTCAGTCGCGCCCCTTGTCTCTATCTTCATGTGAGCGTTCGGGGGGACGACGTTCCTGCCGCCGCCTGCGTTGAGAACACCGACGTTGGTCCTGACAAGGCCGTCGGAAGACGGAGGAATGCCGTGGATGCTGAGCGCGGCGGAGGCGGCGGCCAGAAGGGCATTCCTTCCTTTCTGCGGTTCGGCGCCTGCATGGGCACCGACACCTTTGTAGTCAGCATCGATCTTTGTCGAGTACAGAAACCCGTCAGTCCCTCCGAAGACTGTCCCGGTCGGATTGCCGAGTCCGAGGTGCAGCGTCAGGAAATAGTCGGCGTCATCGACTGACCCGGCCTTCAGGAATGCGTATCCGCCCCTCGCGCCCTCCTCCGCAGGCTGGAAGATGAAGCGTATTTTTCCTCTGAGAGAGTCTCTTTCGGCTGAAATGACCTCTGCCAGGGTCATCCCTACAGCGGCATGGCCGTCATGCGCACAGGCATGCATGCTGCCGTTGTTCACCGACCTGAAACCGCAGATGACCGGCAAATGCTCCGGATCCTCCGTCTCAGTTGTATCCACGCTGTCGATGTCAAAACGCAGCGCCGTCAACGGCCCTGGACATCCCGTATCCACCTCGGCCACAAGGCCGGTCAGCCCCCTCATCTTTTTTATGATCTCCGGTGATGCGCCCTGCCTGATGGCCCTCTCCTCCTGGGCCTCGTTATCAGTTCCGCGTCCCATCACGCTTGTCGGGTCTATGAGATCGCCTGTGAAGCGGATGTCCATCCCGGCAGCGGCAAGCGCTTCGGCTATCTTCGATGTGGTCCTGTATTCAGCCCAGCCCGTTTCAGGGTATCTGTGGAGGTCCCGTCTCCTCTCCACCATTCTGGCCAATGTCATTTCTTCTGAGTACATGGTGTGCCTCCCCTGTCACTGATGTTCGGCGAACGGTCAGAAGTTCGCCATGAGGCTTTCGAGCGTATCCGCCTTACGGATGAGCCTCTCGGACCCGTCCTCTGAAATAAGGACCTCTGCCGGGCGGAGCCTGCAGTTGTAGTTCGACGCCATTGAATAGCCGTATGCCCCGGCGTTCTTCACAGCGATGATGTCGCCTTCGGAAACGGGACCGATCTCCCTGTCGGAGGCCAGGATGTCACCGCTCTCGCATATGTTCCCCACTATCGTGGCCTCTGTCATGCCGTTCTCCGGTCTGTCGGAGGAGAGCACTTCTATCTCGTGGTACGAGCCGTAGAGCACAGGCCTCATCAGCACGTTGAAGCCTATGTCGGTGCCGACGTAGCATTTGCCGTAATTCGTCTTGACGGCATGTACGGTCCCGAGCAGGACTCCGCATTCGGCCGATATGTACCTGCCGGGTTCGCATTTGAAGCGTACCTCTTTATTGTCGTATTTCTGAAGGAAGGAGTCGATCTTCTCAAACATCATGCGGGCCAGCTCAGCGAGGTCAAGTCTCTTTTCTCCGGACCTGTACGGAACGCCGAAACCTCCCCCGAAATCGATGAATTCAAGGCCCGGGAAGTGCTCGGCTGCCATATCAAGGAGCGACTCCGCTGCATCGACATAGGGGGCCGGCTCAAGGAAAAGGGAGCCTATGTGCTGGTTTATGCCAGCCAGTTTAAGGCTGTATCTTTCAAGTATCTTTTTTACCTCCGGGCAGAATTCCCGCTGTACGCCGAATTTTGTATTATGGCCGGCCGTGATGACCTTGTCGCAGTGTCCGGCCCCGGTCCCGGGGTTGAACCTTACAGCGACTCTGCTCCCGGGAGATATCATGCCGAACTGTTCAAGCTGGGAGAGCGAATCTACGCTGACGAGTATCCCTCTCTCGATACAGCAGCTCATCTCTTCACGTGAGACGTTGTTTCCTATGTAGAAGATCTCTTTGGCGCCGAATCCGGATCTTTCCAGGACAAATATTTCACCGGGCGACATCGCATCGGCACTCAGCCCCTCCCCGCGAATGATCTTCAAAAGCGACGGGTTCGTGTTGGCCTTGACGGAATAACTGGGTGTGATCCTTCCGCGGAATGCAGTGAGCAGATCACGGCACCTCTCCCGCAGGATCTTTTCGCTGTAGACGTAAAGGGGGCTGCCGTACTTCTCCAGCAGGCTGACCGCTCTTTCGTGATCGATAAACACGTCTGTCGCCCCCTTATCTGCCTTTGCCCGCAGCGCCTGTCCTACGGGCCGCCTCCGCAACTGCCTTCGCCACGGCGGGCACGACCCTCGGATCGAGCGGTGACGGGATAATGTAACTCGATGAAAGCTCTTCGTCGCCGACAAGTGAAGCGAGCGCACCCGAGGCCGCGAGCTTCATCTCTTCGTTTATCTTTTTTGCCCTCACGTCGAGAGCTCCCCTGAATATTCCCGGGAAACCCAGACAGTTGTTCACCTGGTTCGGGAAATCGCTCCTGCCTGTCGCCACGACGGCCGCGCCCGCATCAAGGGCCTCTGCAGGGAATATCTCGGGGGTCGGGTTCGCCATCGCGAATATTATCGGGTCCTTCGCCATGCTTCTGACCATCTCGCCTGTCAGCAGACCGGGCCTTGAGACGCCGAGAAATGCGTCTGCCCCTTTTATGACCTCTGAAAGCGTGCCCTTTGCCTTCGAAGGGTTCGTGATCGAGGCAAGTTCCTCCTGCGCCTTTGTCATGCCCTCAGTGTGGCCGGGACAGAGCGCGCCGTTTATGTCGCAGACTATTATGTCTTTTGCTCCCGCGGAGAGGAAGTAACGGGCAATGGAGCTTCCCGCGGCCCCTGCGCCGTTTATGACGAGCCTGGCGCCCTCTATCGTGCGGCCCGTGAGTTTGAGCGCGTTCATGTAGGCAGCGAGAGCTATGACAGCCGTGCCGTGCTGGTCATCGTGGAATACGGGTATATCGAGCCTCTCCTGGAGCTTCCTCTCAATTTCAAAACAGCGGGGAGCAGAGATGTCCTCCAGGTTTATCCCGCCGAAGGAGACGGATATCTTTGCCACCGTATCGACAAAATCATCGACATCTTTGGTGCTGACGGCTATCGGTATCGAATCTATCCCGGCAAATTTTTTGAAGAGACAGCTCTTGCCCTCCATTACGGGCATCGAAGCCGCGGGACCTATGTCGCCCAGACCGAGGACTGCGCTGCCGTCTGTTATGACTGCCACGAGATTGTTCTTTATCGTAAGGTCCCAGAGCGCTTCGGGGGCCCTCTCTATCTCCCTGCACGGTTCCGCCACCCCTGGCGTGTACACCAGAGCGAGGTCTTCCATGGAATCTATCTCCCTGCGGCATTCAACGCTGAGCTTTCCCTTCAGCATCTTATGCATTTCAAGCGATCTACCGAATATATCTTCTGCCAATTTCAGCACTCCTCACCTTTTCGTCTTTCATCGTAACTTCCGCGGTCCGTGAGAACACAGAGCCATTTTTTAATATTACTACTTCCGCAGGCAAGATGCTATCATTGAAAGAGATATCAAAAGAGGCAGGTGACGGTCATGGACAAGAGATCGATGCTCGAAAAAGCCTCCCTGTTCCACGGACACACATGCGAAGGTCTTCTGATAGGGGTATCGGCGGCCAGCTACGCGATGGAGCTTATGGAGATAGAAGGGCCTTCAGCGGATGAGGAGATCGTGTGCGTTGCGGAAAACGATTCGTGCAGCGTTGACGCGATCCAGTCCATCCTGGGCTGCAGCATAGGCAAGGGGAACCTGATACTTCGGATGAGAGGCAAACAGGCTTTCTCATTTTTCAACAGGAATACGGGAAAAAGTTTCCGGCTGGTGCTGAAGGAACTGACATTCGACGATCAGGCTCAGAAAAGGGAATTCATGCTCAGCGCACCGGGCCCGGAGATCTTTGATGTGAAAGATGTGCCTTTTGCTCCTCCTCCGAAGGCAAAAATATACCGGTCGCAAAAATGTCCGGTCTGCGGGGAGATCACGGCCGAACCGTGGCTGAGGGTAGGAGACGGAAAGGTGATATGCGCAGACTGCCTGCAGAAGGACGATCCGATTCAGCCATAAAAAACAGGAGGCCCGTCCGTCCGGGGAAGGAGCCTCCCATTTTATATTTAAAAATCTCAGTTTATAGAAGTTCGGCTATCTGGACGGCATTGAGAGCGGCACCTTTGCGCAGGTTGTCGGAGACGACCCACATGGAGAGCGCGTTATCGAGCCCCGTGTCCCTCCTGATCCTTCCCACATATACCGCATCCTTCCCGGCCCCGTTTATGGGCATTGGATAGATAGCCTTCCTGGGATCGTCCTCAACTGTAATTCCCTGGGCACTGCGGAGGATCTCCCCGGCACGCTCCGGAGAAAGATCCTTTTCGAACTGAGCGGTGACGCTCTCCCCGTGGCAGCGGAATATCGGGACCCTTACCGTTGTACCGCTGACTTTGAGTCCGGGCAGGTGCATTATCTTGCGCGATTCGTTGACCATCTTCCACTCTTCTTCCGATATTCCCTCGTCGTCAAACGCGCCTATGTGGGGAAGGAGGTTGAAGGCTATCTGATGGGGATAGACTTCGTCGTCACGTACGGCCTCGCCGCGAAGAACGGTCTCGGCCTGCTCCTTTAAGGTCTTTACGGCCTTCATGCCCGTGCCCGCGACTGACTGGTAGGTGCTGATATTCACATATCTGAGGCCTGCCTCCACATGGAGAGGCCACAGTGCTGCCACCGCCTGTATCGTAGAACAGTTGGGGTTGGCTATTATTCCCTTGTGCCTAGGTATATCCTCAGGGTTTACCTCAGGTACCACGAGCGGGACATCCGGATCCATCCTCCAGGCGGAGCTGTTGTCTATGACCACTGAACCTGAATCGGCCGCCACTGGAGCCCACTTCCTCGAGGTCGATCCGCCCGCGGAAAAGAGCGCTATATCGATATTTTTGAAAGAATCTTCAGAGACTGCCTCGACGGTTATCTCTTCTCCCCTGAAGACTGCCTTCGTGCCTGCAGACCTCGGCGATGCCAGCGGAAGGAGCCTCGAAACGGGATAATCCCTCTCTTCGAGGATCTTTATCATTTCCCTGCCAACAAGCCCCGTTGCCCCGAGGACCGCAACGGATCTCATCTTCTCCATCTCAGAACGACGCTCCCTCGATGAAGTTTTCATGAAGGGCCCCGACAGCTTCCTTCGCCCTGTCCGAGCCCACTATGCACGTGAGCGCCAGAGCCGTGGATGCGATCATCTCTATGTTGATGCCCTTCTCCGCAAGGATCGTGAACATTTTCGAAGGGATCTCGGGATGGTTGGCTATCCCCGCGCCGACTATCGTGACCCTCGCGATCTCGGTGTCAAAGGAGACACCCTGCGCTTCGATCTCCCTGCATATTTCACGCGATACCCTGATGGCGGTCTCCAGGTTCGCCTTTTTTACGAGAAAACCGATGTCGTTCACGCCGCCCCTCATGTTGTTCTGGATTATCATCTCAGCGCCCACGCCGTTCTGGGCGAGGCTGGTGAAAAGACGCGCTGCCACGCCCGGGACGTCCGGGACTCCCAGCAGGACCACCTTTGCCACCTCTGAATCGTGCACCACAGCTTTTATGATAAGGCCTTCCGTTACGGGATTGCTCATTACCCAGGTCCCCTCCTCTTCTTCTGAAAAACTTGAACCCACATAAAGCGGGATGTTGTAACGGGCCGCCAGTTCAACGCTCCGGGCCTGAAGGACGTTCGCGCCCTGGACAGCCATCTCCATGCACTCCTCAAAACCTATCCTGTCGATCTTGCGCGGCTTTTTGACCACCCTGGGATCTCCGGTCATAATGCCTTTGACGTCCTTGAGCAGACGGCAGGATTCGGCACCGAGAGCTCCGGCTATCGCCACTGCTGACAGGTCAGAGCCCCCCCTTCCGAGGGTTATGACGTCCCCGCTGTCTGTAATGGCCTGAAAACCGGTGATCACTGCCACAACGCCTTCGTTGAGGACTTTTTCGACGTTCCGGGGCTCGATGCTGTATATCCGGCCCTCCATCGGGAATCCTTTGGCTTTTATGCCCGCCTGGAGCGCGGTGAACGACTGCGCGGCGAGCCCATACTTCTGCAGTGCGAGGGCAAGCAGGGCCACGCTCTGCTGTTCTCCTGTGGCCAGCAGCTGGTCCATCTCGCGCCCGTTCTCCGTGTTAGCGACATCTTTTGCCAGAGCCAGCAGGTCGTCGGTCATGTTGCCCATTGCGGATACGACTACGGCTACCCTGTAACCGCTGTCACGGACTTTTTTCACGAGTCGGGCGACATGCCTCATCCTTTCTGGGCCCGCTACGGATGTCCCGCCGAATTTAAGTACCGTCAGAGGGAGTTCCGCATAATCCATCATCTGCACCTCCATGCTTCATCGAGTACATCCTTAAGTCCCGTGTCGACTGACACATGAGCGCCGTTCGCGCTGCCGTCGAGCACGAAGAACTGGGACCTTACCCCGTGCTCCGTGAAGGTCTTGCACATCGCCTCGGCTACCCTCTGCGTCGGGCCGTTGACCAACGCGATCACGGACGGGCCGGAACCGCTTATCGCCACACTCAGGCACTCCGGCAGGTCGCGGACCCGCGAGAAGATGACCTCTCCGCCTTTGAACAGCTTGCTCCTGTACTGCTGGTGGAGTCTGTCGTCCATTCCCCATTTCAGGTATTCCCATTTGCCGGTCGCCCACGCAGCGGTAAGCAGGGCCGCCCTTCCGAGGTTGAATACGGCGTCCTCGAACGGGACCTGCCCGGGGAGGGCCTTTCTTGCATCTGACGTCTTCACCCTCTCGTTGGGGACCGCGACGACGCAGAGGACTTCGGGGGGAAGGGCGGGGAGCCTGACATATCTCAGTTCCTCTCCGTCCCAGCAGCTCACGACCATGCCCCCGAGGAAACACGGAGCGACATTGTCCGGATGTCCCTCTATCATCGTCATGATCCTGAGGAGCTCTTCCTCGTCCGCATCGCGGCACGTCAGGTGCTTTGCTATGAGGACCCCGGCGACTACAGCACCGGCAGAGCTCCCGAGCCCCCTGCAGAGGGGGATTATGTTATGGCACCAGAGCGAGAGTCCCGGGCCCTTCACGCCCCATCTCCTGCAGGCCTCTTCGTAAGCCCTGACCACAAGGTTGGCCGAAGGGTCGGAGAGTTCCCTGGCTCCCTCGCCGTGAGCCTCGATCCTGTACTCATGTTCGGGCAGCAGTTCCATTACCTTGAATATGTTGTAGAGGGAGACCGCCATGCCGATAGTGTCGAAACCGGATCCCAGATTTGCGCTCGTGGCGGGTACCCTGATAGTGATAAGCGGGTTCAACCTTTCATCACCTCCATGAGTTCATCGAGAGAATCTCCTATCTCTATGGGCCTCCCGACCTGTGACATCGCCGTGTCGGGATCTTTGAGCCCGTTGCCCGTAAGGACCATTACGATCTTTATTCCCTTAGGCAGACGACCCTGCCTCTTCAGCCTGAGGATACCGGCGAGCGGCGCGCACGATGCGGGTTCCGCGAAGATGCCGCCTTTGGACGAAAGATAGTACTGGGCAGAGAGAATTTCCTCGTCCGTTACCGAGTTGAACTCCCCTCCCGATTCCCTTGCCGCATCCTTGGCAAGGTGCGCGCTCACAGGGTTCCCTATCCTGATAGCCGTGGCCACCGTTTCGGGCATGGGACAGGGCTCTCCCGTGACCAGGGGAGCTGCGCCCGCAGCCTGGAACCCCATCATGCGCGGCAGTGCCTTTATTTTTCCCATCTCCGCGTATTGTTTGTAGCCTGCCCAGTAGGCACTGATATTTCCCGCGTTGCCGACCGGGATGGCGTGCCAGTCAGGAGCGGACCCGAGAACGTCGCAGACCTCCCACGCTCCGCTCCTCTGTCCCCACAGTCTGTATGGATTGACTGAATTCACTATGGCGAACCCTTTTGCATCTGCGGCTTGCCTGGCCATCTCAAGCGCCCTGTCAAAGTTCCCCTTCACGGCTATAACTTTTGCTCCGTACATCAGCGCCTGCGCAAGCTTGCCGAGGGCGACCTTGCCCGCAGGCAGGAGGACGTAGCACGGGATCTGCGCAGCCGCGGCATAGGCGGCGGCGGAAGCGGACGTGTTGCCCGTGGATGCGCATACGAGAGCTTTGGCGCCTGACTCAAGGGCCTTTGCCACAGCCATCACCATCCCCCTGTCCTTAAAGGATCCTGACGGGTTGCAGCCTTCAAGCTTGCCCCAAAGCTCTGTCTCCGTCTCTTTGCTTATCCTCTCCAGATATACAAGAGGCGTATTGCCCTCCCCCAGCGTTATCCGAGGGGTCTTGTCCGTTACCGGAAGAAGTCCTGCATATTTCTCGATAACTCCCATGTCTATACCTCCTTAAAAAAATACCGCCCCTGTACTTCTACAGGAGGCGGTATGATCCGCGGTTCCACTCCGATTCAGCCTTCCCGATCCGGGAAGACCCTCATTCGCGCTGTTCAGGGCGCACCCTGATGCCTTATCTGTTTCAGCTTCGGCACCGGCTCAAGGGTGGTCTTCGGGGGAAGAACATCAGGGATCTTTCAGCACCGGTCAACCCGGGATCCCCTCTCTGTTATGCTGCTTGTCCCTTACTATCCCTCTCATCGCCTTACAAAAATAAGGATGATTGTGAGCGTTTATACATCTACTTGCCGGCATTGTCAAGCAGGGATCGCAATATCCATGGCTGATATCAGATTATACATTATTTGACTAATAAATAGGCAAGATCTAAAATTATGTCCGGCATGGAGGTGTCCGAGTTCTTATCCGGTTGGGGTCTGCATCGCATCATATACGAGGCTTGAGCAGATACAAAGGAGTGAGCACTATGGCATTTAACATGAAGCAGTACGTAGAAAAAATGGGCGTTAAGGCCGCCCTCTCTTACCTTGACAGCGATCCCGAAAAAAATATACCCCAAGCGGTAAACTGGGTAAAACTGTTCGACAGAAAAGGTGTTTATTCGGCAGCCTATCCTGAACTGGAAAAAATTGCCTCCGACCCGGAGAACGTCTGGTTCAAATTCATCAAAAGCCTCTATTCGGACATAGACCCCGATGTAAGGAAGAAGCTCTTCACAAATTTTATATTGAACTCTGCGATAACAGGTTTCAACATGCGTGCGGAAAACGAGGCAAAGTACGACTGCAACGTGCCGTGGGCGATACTTATGGATCCGACCAGCGCCTGCAACCTCCACTGCAAAGGATGCTGGGCGGCGGATTACGGAAACTCCATGCATCTTGAGAGGGAGACCCTTGACAGGATAATCACAGAAGGCAAAGAGCTCGGCACATATACCTACCTTTTCAGCGGAGGAGAGCCTCTTACAAGAAAAGAAGACATCCTCTACCTATGCGGAAAACATGATGACTGTCTCTTCCTGGCGTTCACGAACGCCACACTCATCGACAGGCCTTTCGCTGAAGAAATGCTTAAGGTAAAGAACTTCGTCCCCGCACTGAGCGTCGAAGGTTTCGAAGAGGAGACCGACTTCCGCAGGGGATCCGGCACATACAGGGCCGTTGAAAATGCCATGAAGATCCTTAGGGAGAAAAAACTTCCGTTCGGCATATCATGCTGTTATACGAGCAAGAACGTCTACTCGATAGGCAGCGAAGAGTTCTTCGACCACATGATAGAGATGGGAGCAAAGTTCGCCTGGCTCTTCACCTATATACCTATAGGCGAGAAAGCCGTGAAGGATCTTATGGTAAGCGCAGAACAGCGTGAATTCATGTACAGGCAGATACGGTCTTTCAGAAGGACCAAGCCTATCTTTACGATAGATTTCTGGAACGACGGCGAATACGTCAAAGGCTGCATCGCCGGAGGAAGAAGGTATCTCCATATAAACGCGAACGGAGACATCGAGCCGTGCGCGTTCATACACTATTCCGACTCCAACATCAAAAGCAAGAGCCTGCTTGACGCTTACAGATCCCCGCTCTTCATGCAGTACAGGAGCAGGCAGCCTTTCTGTGACAACTTCCTGCGTCCCTGTCCGCTGCTGGACCAGCCGGACAGTCTGGTCTCGATGGTCGACAAGTCGGGCGCACGCTCAACATATATCGAAAAACCCGAAGATGTAAGAAAACTCACTTCCAAGTGCAGGGAACGCTCCGAAGAATGGGCCCCCGTCGCGGACAGACTGTGGTCGGAAAGGTCGTGGACCAGGGGCGCAGCGGTCGGACAGAGGTAGACTCTCCGGGAACAGCAGGGCTGAAGGGTCCGGATCCTTATCGCAGACTTCCCGTCTGTACATCGGCGGGGAGTCTGCTTGTTGGTACGACCCGTCAGAAGATGTATAGCTGAGAAAGTTCATGAGATGATCCGCTGATCCCGGGTCAGTTTTTTCGTACAATATAATATTATTTGATATTTCTAACTCTTTCTGTTAGAATGCTTTCCGCACGGGAGTATTTCGACTTAGGTGGTGTTTAGTCACATGGCAGCAGCAAAAGCACATGACGACAGAGTAATAATGACACGCGAGGGATATGACAAGCTGAAAGCGGAACTTATCGCACTGCGCGGCGACGGCAGAGCGGAGATAGCCGCCAAGCTTCAGGAAGCGAGAGGGTTCGGCGACCTGAGCGAGAACGCGGAGTATCACGCGGCAAAGGAAGAGCAGGAAAAGCTTGAAAACAGGGTCCTCTGGCTCGATTACCAGCTCAGCAAAGCCAAGATCGTAGACGCAGAGGACGTCGACACAAGTTCTGTCAGCCTTGGCACAACAGTAACGCTCAAGGACCTCGATCTTAAAAAGACCTTCGTCTATACCCTTGTGGGCACAGAGGAAGCCGACATCAAGGAAAACAGGATCTCGGCGGCCAGCCCGGTAGGAATGGCCATAACGGGCAAGAAAGTCAACGACGAAGTGATGGTCAGGACCCCGAGGGGAATAAGACATCTTAAAATAATGAAGATCAGGCTTAAATAAGCCTGATCTTTTTTTCTTTTCTAATATCGGTCCTTTCGCACGGACCGGCGGATCCGATGATCAGAACCTTCTCTTAATGCCGAAAGAGACCCTGGCGATGCTCTCAAGGAACTCACCGAACCCGAGGCCGCAGGCCCTTGCCGACTTGGGGACAAGGCTTGTCGCGGTCATCCCGGGCGCGGTGTTGACCTCGAGCACATATGGCTTCCCGTCTTCAGTGACCCTGAGGTCGACTCTGCTGTATGACCTGCAGCCAAGGCTCCTGTGGGCGATCACCGCAAGCTCCCCTATCTTCTGCGAGAGTTCCTCCGGAAACTGCGCCGGGCAGATGTACTCGGTGCAGCCGCTGGTATATTTGTTTCTGTAATCATAAAAACCGACTTTGGGCCTGATGTCTATCGCAGGGAGCGCGATGACCTCTCCGGATTCCCTCTCCCATACAGGGACGGTGATCTCCCTGCCGGGGATGTACTCTTCCACCAGAGCTTTGTCCTCGGATCTATAAGCTTCCCAGCACGCATCTATCCCTTTTCTTAGTTCCTCGGGTGTCTCTGCTTTAGTTACACCTACGGTGCTTCCGCCGCTGTTCGGCTTGACTATCAGGGCGCCGTACTTTGACAGCATCTCTTCCTCACGCGGGCCCGGATACTCCCCTTTGTGTATGACGGTCCCGTCAGCCAGCGGGATGCCATATGTGGAAAAGAGCAGCTTCGCTACTGTCTTGTCCATCGCAAACATGCATGCCTCAGGGCCCGAACCGGTGTAAGGGATGCCGTACGCGTCAAGACAGGTCTGGAAACGGCCGTCCTCACCCCAGTCTCCGTGAAGGGCTATAAAGACACCGTCAGCGCCGAAGGTGTGCCATTTTTCCACGAATTCCCTCGGTGAGCGGACATCTTCCAATATGACGGAATGTCCTCTCTCCGCGAGGGCCTCGCAGACCGCCTTGCCGGAGTTAAGTGACACTTCACGCTCGGGACTTGTCCCGCCGCATGCTACAACTATTTTCATCCCGATCAGATCCTTTTTAGAAACTCTTTTTTGTGGCCTCTGAATTTGTCTCAGATTCTACACCGATTTTATATTCCGGGTAAGCGTTGATGTAGAAGAATATCCCGGCCGTCAGTTCGTCTCCCGCTTTGTTGTCCCTTATCCAGAGGTGCCACGTGGTGCAGTGCCTGTTGTAGTTCAGGGAGTAACGCATTGAGGCTATCTCCTGCGAGATATTGTCATAGGCGGCGGTAACAGAGAAGGTCCATTTTTCCCAGGAAGCCCCGAACGGAAGTGGGAAGGATATGGTCTGATAAAAGTTCTCGTTGTCTGAATACCTGTCCCACGCAAGGGGAGATGATCCATCGGCCCACCTTCTGAAGTACATCGAACTGAAGCTTATATCCCCGAACTTCCATCTGACGCCCAACCATCCGTCAATAAGATACTGCGTCTGATCTCCTCCCTCGTACGTGTGGTAGACATATCTGGCTCCGTAAAAGGGCTTGAAGAAGAAGTCACCCACATCGGGAGCACCGGTCATCTCGGTACCGAAAAGGACTCTCTCCCTCCAGGGCTGTACGGTCTTAAGGTTGTCCTGATAACGCCCGTAGATCCCGAAGAACCTTATCCTTCCCCATTTTTCGCCGTACCAGGGAGAATATATGCCAAACTCCGGATCGGTCCATACGTTGAAACGCTGTTCCACCCCGGGCCTCATTTCAGTCTCTATCAGTTCCCTCTGGGCCTGGTAGAGCACAGCCCTCCATCCGTTCGGCGCGTTGTACTCAAGCCCCCACTTGGGACGCCACATGATCTCCCGGGAATCGGAATCATAGAGACGGTTCGACTCTAAAAATACAGAAAGCCCCTCAAATAGTACCTCTCTCCTGAAATGGAGCCTGGCCTCCCACATATCGTCGGACCAGTATATCGCATTGACATTCAGTTCTCCGACCGTACCGAGATCCACATATCCCTTGAGCCCTCCGCCCATGCCTTTGTTGGAATCGTATGCAAAATAGGGAAGGAGGCTCTGTTCCCTCGGACCCAACCTCGCAACGTAGTCAAATGGATATGTGAAGATGCATTTTTCGCCTATGTACACCCTAGGGCGCCTTATTATCATCTTTTTGTTCGGTATTATGACAACTTTATTGGATTTAAGTCTGAAATGGGGCCTCTCGAAGTCGCATGTGGTCGTCGTGACGTTCAGCCACTCGGTGATCTGCTCATCCTCTGCGTCGGTCTTTTTCTTTTTAGGCCGTGACTTAAGGACCCCGAACTTTACGGCATCCTCCATGGGCATGACGCGCACGTCGTTTCCCTGCATGTAGAGGGCTTCCATCTTGCCGGAAGCGTCTGTCAGGACTCCCCTTCTCGTCTCGAGGCTGTAAGTCAGATGATTTCCCGTCAGTCTGTCCGGACCGGAGAAAAGATCGACCTTTCCTCTTTCGTCGGAAAAAGCTTCCACAAGCTGGTTGTTGCTGTTGTATTCGACATGCGGGGCAAAGAGCCTCAACGTTTTGCTGCGGACCTTTACATTTCCGTCGGCCGTGGCTATCCCGGTGTTCTCCTGATAGACCACGCTGTCTGCGTCGATATGCACCTCGCTGGATCCGTCTTCGGCAGCATAGAGGGGCGCAGGAAAAAATGCACACGTAAGGATGAGAGCAAGTGAAATGACCCGTAATGGCCCGTACCAGCAGATCTTTATCATTCTTTCCACGTCACGACTCCTCCGCCTGTCACTGTACATTCTCCGCTTCTTGAATCATAGGTGCCCTCACTGCCTTCGACCGTGATCCTGCCGTCAGTAAGCGTCACTCCGTTGAAAAAACTCCAGAGCTCCGTCGCTGCCTTGAATTCGACCCTGCCTGCACTGAGATCGTATACCTTGCCTTTTTCTGTCATCACGGCATCCGCGCTCGTCATTTCGATATCGTTGCTGGACCTGGTGAACACGCCCTTATCGGCATTGATCTTCGTGATCTTGCCGTCGCTTTCGGTGATAGTGATGTCAAGAGAGTCCCCGTAAAAGAACCCGTCCCTGTGTTCGACCCTTGGGGATATGAGTTTCCACTGCGCTCCGTTTATCTCCCTATCTATCTCGATATTCTCGACTATTATGTCAGGCAGGGGGATGTCGGACCTGTCGGTGAGATTGAGGTCTCTCCATAAAAAGGCCACGATCACAGCGATAAATGTCAGCGCTGCGATCGTATAGGCTTTTTTACGTGATATCTTTTTTATCGCCAAATCGACACTATCCCGGTCAGAGGGTTAAGGGTTGATGGCAGACCCGGTGCCCTGCGGAGAGGTGACGTCGCCCGATACAGTCATCGACGATATCTGGCTTGGGATCTTGTATCCGGGGACAGTGGCCGCCGCGGTGGTCTCAACATAGAAGAGCGTGCCCTCTTTCAGCTGGTTGTCGGAGCCCCGGACGAGAAAACCGCTGGCCAGTCCGAGAGGACCGAGAAGTATCGCGCCGGCAAAACTCGCGCCCACCGCACCAACAGTTGCCGCATCTGTTTCCATGGCTTTTTTCGCTGCCTCTCCCATTGCGACCGTGACTGAGTTGGGACCGATCACTTCAAGCGCATCGAATGCCATTTCTATCTCAGACGGCCTTCCGAAGCTGCGAGGAGGCTTGACCTTGGTAATGTGGGCAAAAACCCTGCTTCCTTTGGGAGCGACAAGGTTCCCGTTCACGATGATCTCTTCGATGAGTTTCAGTACGACCTTGTCATCCACCTTTACATTTTTCACCGTAAGAGTCTGGGCGAGAGATGTCTTTACCACAGTAGAAGCCGGGATCTCGACCGGCGCAGCCAGGACGCCTTCGGGGAGGAGTTTTGTGATGAGCCTCTCTGTACGTGCTGCAAAGGGTCCTCCCTGTACCGTTCCCTCAACTATAGCTTCCATAGTGTCTATCCTCTTCGCAAGCGACCATTCCGGGTGGATCTGCTGAGATACGGCCCATTCGGCGACCGAGAGCTTGAATAGGAGCGAAGGCTGGGTGGTGGTGCCTTTCTCAAGGAAATCGAGCATTGCGGTCTGCCTCTCCGTCAGGCTGCCCGGGAGTTCCCTCCCGAAAACATCCTTTTCCGCAGTGCTGAGCCTGGAAAGAAGGCCGCCCCCCTGCGGTGCGCCGTAAACTATCGTCTCTATCCTCTCAAGAGTATGAAAGGCAGGACCTCCGTCAGCGGCCAGATCCGAAGCAAAGGAGAGCGATGCAGGAGACAACACTGCGATGACGACTGCCGCCAGTATCAGATAGCTTTTCAATTTCATATCAGTTTCCTCCTTTCAGTTTTCTGATTTAGAATTTTTTATTGCCGCGGCAATAAAACTTAAAAAGAGAGGATGGGGACGCACCGGCCTTGATAGGAACTCCGGATGGAACTGCACACCGAGCATCCATGGATGTCCTGTGTTTTCCATTATCTCTACCTGTCCGCCTGTCGGACAGACTCCAGCGACCACCATGCCGGCCTTTTCAAAGAGCTCAGTATACTGATTGTTGAATTCGAACCGGTGCCTGTGTCTTTCACTGATCATGTCTGTTCCGTAGATCGAATGGGCCATGGTGCCCTTTACGAGTTCGCACGGATAGGCTCCGAGCCTGGAAGTCCCACCTATGTCTGAGATGTCCTTCTGTCCCTCCATATAGTGGATGACAGGGTGGGGAGTCATTTCATCCATCTCAAGGCTGTTTGCACCGCTTAGTCCCAGGACGTTCCTTGCAAATTCGATGACTGCCACCTGCATGCCCAGACATAGGCCGAAGTAGGGGATTTTGTTCTCCCTGGCATATTTTGCCGCGGCGATCTTTCCCTCTACTCCCCTCTGGCCGAATCCTCCCGGAACAAGTATAGCATCTGCCTTTGAAAGTATCTCTTCAGGAGGGGTGTTCTCGAGGTCTTCGGCTTCGACGGGCATTACGCGGACCCTTACTCCGTTGGCGATCCCGGCATGTGCGATGGCTTCGTTCACGCTCAGATATGCATCCTTGATCTCCGTGTATTTGCCGACAAGGGCGACAGTGATCTCGCCCTCCGGATGGTCATATTTCTCGAGGAATGTGTTCCAGTCCTCCATATCAGGCTGGACAGAGGTATCGAGTCCCAGCTTCCTTAGAGCCATCGTGTCGAAATCCTGCTTATGGAGGATGGCCGGTATGCGGTAAATGGAGTCGGCATCAACTGCCTCAAAGACACAGTCCGGCATGACGCTGCAGAAAAGGCCGATCTTTTCTCTGAGTTCCCTGCCTACGGGATACTGTGAACGGCAGACGATGAGGTCGGGCTGTATGCCAATACGTCTCAGTTCGTTGACGCTGTGCTGGGTAGGTTTCGTCTTGAGCTCTCCGGATGCGGCTATGTAAGGCACGAGAGTGACATGGCAGTAAAGGATGTTCTCCCTGCCGATCTTTCCTGCGAGCTGCCTGATGGCTTCAAGGTACGGAAGGCCCTCTATGTCTCCGACCGTGCCGCCTATTTCGGCTATGACGACATCCTTGTCCTCGCCAACTCTCAGTATCCTGTCCTGTATCTCATTGGTGATATGGGGTATGACCTGTACCGTCGCGCCGTTGTATCCTCCGCTTCTTTCCCTCTGGATCACCGCGGAATATACCTTTCCGGTCGTACAGCTGTTTTCGCCTGTGATGGCCTCGTCGATGAAACGTTCATAATGGCCGAGGTCGAGGTCGGTCTCAGCTCCGTCCCACGTTACGAAGACCTCTCCGTGCTGGAACGGGCTCATCGCTCCGGCATCTACATTGATATATGGGTCCATCTTCAAGCTGCTTACCCTGTAGCCCCTTCTTTTGAGCAAAGCGCCAAGTGACGCGGCAGTTATTCCCTTGCCCAGAGAAGAGACGACGCCGCCGGTAACAAAAATAAACTTAGTCATATTTAACGCCCCTTTAATATCTCGGTTTCGCGGTCAAATTACCTTAAAAATTTCAGAGGGTTCATCGTAGTTCCGTTCCTTCGCACCTCAAAATGGAGGTGGTTCCCTGTGGACCTTCCCGTGCTCCCGACCCTTGCGATGAGCTGTCCCGCCTTTACAGTCGCCCCGTTGCTGACAAGAAGGCTGCTGCAGTGTCCGTACAGGGTCGAAAGTCCTCCCGGATGGGAGATGACTATCGTCTTTCCATATCCGCCCATCCAGCCGGAGTGCACTACTTTCCCGTCTCCCGCCGCAACTATGCCGGTCCCCCTCGGAGCTCTTATGTCCAGCCCGGAGTGGAAGACCCTCCTGCGTCCGAACGGGCTCCTACGCCATCCGAATACGCTGGATATCTTGCCCATGACGGGCCATCTGAACATCCTCGAAGAAGAGTAAGAGTGGACGACTTTGGCCGACACATTGGCTCTTGATCTCACTTTCGGGGCGGATGCGGTGACAGCCGCGGCCTTTGCTCCGGGCAGGAATATTTCGGTGCCTGCCTGGAGTACGGAATCTTCACTCAGGAGGTTTGCGGTGAGGACGGCCTGTGTGTAGGAGCCGTGCTTATCGGCGAGTTTAGCGACAGTGTCATTTTTGCCAACCGTCACGAATATACCGTCCTGGTTTGGTATCCTCAGGACTGTGCCGAGCCTGAGGTAGTTGATGTTCGATATCTTGTTGGAGCCTATGATAGTGTCAAGGTCCAGGTCAAATTTGCTGGCGATCGACCAGAGAGAGTCTCCCTGCTTCACTGTATATTGGGTGAGCAATAGCGGTTTGCCCTGTTTCTCAAGTTCCGCCTCATATTTTTTCAGCTTGTTCACGTAAGCGAGCGTCGCTTTTACGGCATCCTTGCTGTCCGGTATGTAGAGGATGTCCGTGTAGCTGAGTTTCTCATCGGCCTTGAGTCCGTTGGCGGCCCTGATGTCATCGACGCTGACACCGTATTCCTTTGCAATGGAATCTACCGTGTCACCGGGTTCAAGTATCACTTCCTGCCAGCATATGTCGCCGATGAGCTCTTCCTTGTTTTCATTGAGGATAAGGCCGTCTCCCCTGGAGAGTACTCCGTAAAGTTTAAGTTCTTCAGTTGTAAGGCTGGGAACGCTTGGAAGGGGGCCGATGCCGATGGGGATGACTTCGGTCTCGGACTCTGACGGCTCTGCGGCGGAGCTGACCGCCGAAAGTTCGGATACGTCCACCATCAGGAACCCTCTGTTGTCGACAGTTTCTGAAGATATTTCGGGAAGGTCCATGCCTATCCAGTACATACCCGCCCTCTCTGCTGCCATTGCGGACAACATGACGGAAGCCGACAGAGCCGCAACGATAAACAGACCGAAGTATATGGTCTTTCTCTTTTTGGTTCCGTTCAGGTCAAACTTTGACATCATCCGGTCACTCCACACATGTCGATCATCACAGGGCCGCTGATCTTATGAAAGCTCATCCGGCCTTTATTGTAGCAAGAAATTCCCGATTATTCACCGTGTTGCGCAATTTATCCAGGATAAGATTCAAAACTTCGGCCTCATCCATATTCGTTATCTTCCTTCTCAGTGCCCAGATCCTCTGCAGATCCTCCTCGGGGACCAGAAGCTCCTCTTTTCTGGTGCCCGATTTGGTGATATCAAGGGCGGGGAAAATGCGCTGCTCGGATATCTTGCGCGAGAGGTGGACTTCCATGTTGCCGGTCCCCTTGAATTCTTCGTATATCACATCATCCATCCTGCTGCCGGTCTCGACCAGCGATGTTCCTATTATAGTCAGGCTTCCTCCGAATTCGATATTCCTGGCAGCGCCGAAGAACTTTTTGGGGAAGTAGAGCGCGGCCGGATCCATACCTCCGGAGAGAGTCCTGCCCGATGGGGGAACTATAAGGTTGGAGGCCCTCGCCAGCCTGGTGATCGAATCAAGCAGGAGCACCACGTCTTTGGACACTTCGACGAGCCTCTTTGCCTTCTCGAGCGCCAGCGCGGCGACCCTCATATGTTCCTCGGCCGGGCGGTCAAAGGTCGACGCGATTATCTCCCCGTCAACGGAACGGGCCATGTCTGTAACTTCTTCAGGCCTTTCGTCTATAAGGAGTACCATAAGGATAACTTCAGGATGGTTGGTCGTGATCGCATTGGCAAGGTTTTTGAGCAGAGTCGTCTTTCCTGCTTTAGGCGGGGAGACTATCAGAGCTCTCTGGCCCTTGCCTATCGGGGCAAAAAGATCCACCATGCGGGTAGAAATTATTTTTCTGTCCGTCTCGAGATTCAATTTTTCATCGGGGAAAATTGGTGTGAGTGATTCAAACTGAGGTCTTTTTCTTGCTGCTTCGGGGTCTGTAAAATTTACATTCTCCACTCTGAGCAGAGCTTCATAGTGCTCCTGTTCCTTGGGCGGGCGGATGATCCCCCACACCACATCCCCGTTCCTCAGCCCGAACCTGCGTATCTGAGAGGCTGACACATATATGTCATTGCTGCTGGGGAGCAGTCCCGAAGGCCTTAGGAAACCGTAGCCTTCCGGCAGGCACTCCAGGGTACCTCCGTTGAACCTGTACCCCATCGTCTCCGCCTGGGTCTTGAGTATATCGACGATAAGGTCGTCCTTGCGCCTTGCAGATATGGAGGTGACACCTATCTCTTTGGCGATCTTTCTCAGTTCCACCAGGGTCTGCTGTGCCAGAAAGTTGAATCCGAGTTTGGGGTGCGTATGTTTGTGAAGCCTTCCGTTGCCGTTGCCGTTTTGTTCTTTTTCCGCCTCCTGGACAAGGACATTTTCAGCGGCGGTCTGAGCAGCCGGTGCGGGGGCCGTCGATGGGGCGGCGTAAACGGATGCCTCTTCTGTTGCGGGGACTTCTCTGACTGCTGTTGTTTCAGCTTCGGCCTGTTCAGCCTTTGCCTTGACTTTTTTGGCAGATGGATCGCTTACGGTCTTTGCAGCTTTTTTCTTTGGTTCCTCTGTGGTTTCACTCTTTTTTCTCGGCAACTTTTATGACCTCCCGGTCTGGTTTCATTTTCTTCTTACGATTTCGAACTTGATGTCCGACCATACTTTTGCAGGGGTCGAAACAGTTACTCTGTATGATCCCACCGGGAGAGGGGTCCCCTCTTCCCTGAGCAGATAAAAGGCCCTAACTCCGTCTTTGCTCATAAGCTTGAGGGGTTCCGACAGGACCATTTCATTCCCGTAGTACCATGAAACCTCCAGATGGCTGCCTTCGCGCGCCGAGGAATACTTCAGCCATAAACAGATCTGACTTGGACCGTAGGGGATGCTGTTGCCGATCAACAGAGGCTTGCGGTCCGCTCCGAGTTCCTGACAGATAACCGCGTCTTCAACTTTGAAACGGCTCGAAAAAGGACCTACTTTTAAACTCCATGTCACCAGCAAGAGCAGGAGAATTACGCTGAAACCGAGAAGGATAAGCGGTCTCTTCGCTGATCTTTCTTTATTGATGCTGTCCATTCAAGACCACCAATCTCTGACCTGATATTTTACCATGAGAATCAAAAAATCAGGAGCGGAATTTATTCCATATTTCGTATAATCCGGCAATGATCTCTTCGTTTGCCTCGATCCCAAAGCCGTCTACAGTGAGTTCGGGCTTCTTGCTTATCCCGTCGACGACGTTTTTGCCGACAAGCGCTTCAAGCATGGCACGTTCATCACCGCTGCAGGGACCGCACCATTCGCCCCATATATGCGAAAGAGCGGCACTGAGGGCATAACAGCCCCAGTTGCTTACGTCCGCCGGGATAGCGACATCTGTGCGGATCACAGAAAGGCACTTTCTGTAGTCCGGCCTTATATCACATATTTCTGATATGAGATTTCCCATGCCGACCTCATTCCCTCCGTCACCTATACCTACCGTGAAGATCCCTTTCCTCGAGGACAGTACGGAAAACCAGTCAAGGGAGGGAGTCCAGTTTGAGATATCCTCGCTCTTCATGTTGTAATATTTGCCGTCAGCCGCGCGTCCGAGACGCTCCGTGAATACGACCGCACCGGGAGCAAAGGAATCGAGCATATCGAACCGGTCTGCCGCTGCCACCTTTTCTTCCGGGAATCCGGCCGCGGAAGCACATGCCCTCATAGCCTCAAGACAGAACCCGTCAGTCCATATCTCAGTTTCGGCGCCATGCCTGCTCAAAGCCCTGGCCAGGATCACAGCACCGCCGGGACCGTCTGTCTCGGGAGCGCCTGCCGAGGGGATATAGAAACCTGAGACCACGACCGCCCGCGACACATCGGCAAGGCCCTCCGCGGCCTTTTGCCAGTATACGCTGCGACACAGTGAGGATATCCTCCTTTTGCCCCTGTCCGCGGCTACCGTTTTCACCAGTTCTTCGGCAAATTCCAAAGGCAGTCTGTATCCGGCCATCCTTATCCCCCTATATGCTCAATGTCTCGACAAGCCTTATCATGTCGGGATCCAGATCTCTTTTTGACTCCCAGGCGATCCTGATCTCGGAGGAGACGATGTTGCCGTTGATCCTCCCGACCATCCTGCCTCTTTCTCCTTTTAACAGCAGCTCCACTGCCGCGGCTCCAAGCCTTGAAGCAAGTACCGTGTCGAAGCATGACGGAGCTCCCCCCCTTTGAAGGTGGCCGAGGACCACTATCCTGGGGTCATAGTTGCCCTGTCCCCTGAGCTTTTCAGCGAGCTCCGAAGCGGACATCACTCCCTCCGCAAGTACTATGAGGGAATGCGTCTTGCCTCTCGCCTTTGCGTAGCTCAGTTTTTTTGATATTGCATCCAGGTCGGGCGCTATCTCAGGAACAAGGACAAATTCAGCGCCGCAGGCTACACCGGTCTCCAGTGCGAGAAATCCGGCATTCCGGCCCATGACTTCTACTATGAACATCCTGTCATGGCTGGAGGCCGTGTCCCGAAGCTTGCTGATGCACTCAAGCGCTGTATTGCAGGCTGTATCAAAGCCGATCGTGCAGTCGGTGCCTGCCATGTCGTTATCTATCGTAGCCGGTATGCCGACCGTGATCACGCCTCTTTCATGAAGCTCGTGAGCTCCCCGGAAGGAACCGTCGCCGCCTATGATCACAAGTGCGTCGATATCATTTTCCTTCAGCTTCGACACTCCGGCATTGACGCCCTCAGGACGCATGAACTCCGGACATCTCGCGGTCCTGAGGATAGTCCCTCCGTGCAGCAGGATGCCCCCCACCGAACTCCTCGTCATAGGGACAAGATCTCCCTCAAGAAGACCTTCGTATCCTCTTCTTATGCCTACGACTTCCAGGCCGTTGTAAAGGGCTGTGCGCGTCACCGCCCTGATGGCCGCGTTCATTCCGGGAGCATCTCCCCCGCTTGTCAGGACTCCTATCCTCTTCAACATGGCTAAAACCCTCCCCGTTGTACCAAGAGATCAAGGCATCTGAGCTTATCGATGTCATCACGCCCGGTCTGCATCGATGCCTTTCCAGGATGCTTCATTTTCCTGCGACGGGACCCTTCTGGACCACACCAGAACAGAAGATACGGTCCCTCCGGCCCTTTCTACCGCCGAAATGGCTGTACGCATGGTGTTGCCCGTGGTGTATACATCATCGACCAGAACGACCGACAGCCCGTCCAGGCTCTTTGACGCTTCCATGGCATCAGGCGGCATCATATTTCTTGAATGTCCGGTCTTTCCCGCCTGGGACCCTACGTTTTTTCTCCAGATGAGCGCTCCGTCCTCGGCAGGTATGCCCCATACCGAAGAGACGCCCTCTGCAAGGAGCAGTGACTGATTGTATTCCCTTCTGCCTGATATGTGCAGCGGTATCGGTATGAGCATATCGGCCCGGACCGAATCGAATGTCTCGCCCAGCAGTCTGCCCATCGGTATGCCGAGAGCGCGGACATTTTTATATTTCAGTTCCAGCAGAATATCACGGGATATACCCTCGTGGAGCGAAAGCGCACAGCAAGGCACCGATCCCGAGCAGCATCCGGCTCCGAACGGAGCGCCGCATTTGGCGCAGAACGGCGGCAGCGGAGATGCCGCTGACCGCAGACAGCTGTCACAGTGCGAAACTCCCATCCTGCCGCACACGGGACACCTCTGAGGCCAAACAAAGTGAAAAAGTGCGTCTATGCTTCCGCGGACTGCACTGTTATCCAAAAAAGGACACCGCGGCAAGGCCGGATATATGCCTTTCCGATGATCCTGCGGTGTCCTTTCTGACATGTCAATGTGCAAAAAACTAGAGGCCGGCTGCTTTTCTGAGCACTTCCGCCCTGTCGGTGCGTTCCCATGTCGGGATGGGGTCAAGGTCCACACGCCCCATGTGACCATAGGCAGCGATCCTCTTGTAGCAGGGCTTGCGCAGGTCGAGATCCCTGATTATCGCCGCCGGGCGGAAATCGAAGTGCTCTCTTATAAGTTCCGTTATCTTTTCATCCGAGACGGCGCCTGTCCCAAAAGTTTCTACCATTATGGATACCGGTTTGGCAACCCCTATGGCATAGGCGACCTGGATCTGGCACGCTGAGGCAAGTCCGGCAGCGACCACATTTTTGGCGACGTATCTGGCCATGTAGGCGCCTGAGCGGTCAACTTTCGTCGGGTCCTTCCCCGAAAAGGCTCCCCCTCCGTGCGGGACGGCCCCACCGTACGTGTCTACTATTATCTTTCTGCCCGTAAGCCCGCTGTCGGCCTGCGGTCCGCCCATAACGAAACGCCCCGTCGGGTTGATGAGTATCCTTGGTCTTTTCTCTATCAGTGATGCCGGGATGACCGGTGCGATGACATGCTTCTCCACGTCTTCCGCTATCTGCTTCTGGTCAACTGCCGGATGGTGCTGCGTGCTTATTACTATGGTGTCCACACGGACGGGCCTGCCGTCGACATACTCGACCGTTACCTGGGCTTTGCCGTCAGGGCGGAGATACGGTATCGTCCTGTTCTTCCTTGCCTCTGCCAGCTTCCTTGTCAGCCTGTGGGCCAGAGATATCGGCATGGGCATCAGCTCCTCCGTCTCATCGCACGCATAGCCTACCATAAGCCCCTGGTCCCCCGCGCCGATCTTGTCTATCTCGTCTTCGGAGAGCTCCCTTGCTTCGAGGGCCCTGTCCACTCCCTGGCTGATATCCGAAGACTGCTCGTCTATCGCGGTTATCACAGCGCATGTGTCACCGTCGAAGCCGTACTTCGCCCTCGTGTAGCCTACCCCTTTGACCGTATCCCTTGTGATCTTCGGAATGTCGACATAGCAGTTGGTCGTTATCTCTCCCGCTATTACGACAAGTCCGGTGCTGACAAGCGTCTCGCATGCGACTCTCCCCATTGGATCCTCTTTCAGGATCGCGTCAAGGATAGCGTCTGATATTTGATCCGCGAGTTTGTCAGGGTGTCCTTCCGTCACTGACTCTGACGTGATAAGGTACCTTTCTTTGCTCATTTCACAAACACCTCCGTTTATATTTGCAGCCGGATACCGGCGTGCTTTCTTAGAAATTTTTATAGCCTGATGACATCCTCTGACAGTGCCGTGCGGCCTGTGCCGCGGGAAAGCATCTTACGAATACTCGATCGGCCTTCGCTGGAGGATAAGGAGACCGTCTCTGCTCTCAAATCCCAGTTTGCACATAAAATCTATAAGTTCGCTCGTATAGGTCACTATCACAGGTACCTGCCTTATCGCCGGATGGGTCAGCGCATACCTTAAAAGACCCGAACCAAGTCCCTTGCCCTGATGGTCCGGGTGGACGAGGATATCCCAGAGCGACCCCCTGAATACGAAGTCTGTCAATATCCGGCAGAAGGCTACCAGTTTGCCGTCATATCTCACGGAAAAACACATGCTCGTCCCGTCGAGCATCTTCTGGATCTGCTCAAGCGAACGGCTTCTGCCCCATCTGGTGAACCTGTAAAGGTCCTGGAGCTCTTCCGGCGTTATGGCAAGTTTGCTGTCATAGTAATAATAACCGGGGCAATAATTGTCATTGGAGCCGATAACTTGTCTCATCGATATCATCCTCTGTCTCTTCCTGATCAGATCCACAGGGGCCGCCGTTTTCGTCACACTGTCCCTGCTTTTCGGTGAGTCGGCCGACAAGAGCCAGCCCTCCGATTATCTTCCGGAGATCCCCGCGTCTCGCGTCCTTGCTGATGGTCAGTTCCATGACCTGTCCGGCACCGCATTTGGAACAGGTCCAGACTGCGCGGGCGATCCCGTCCGGTCCGGGCGATCCTGCCAGGACCTTCACTTCTCCGCATTTTTGACAAGCAACTATCAGCATTTGGCAAACCTCTTTCCACCGGATCAACGGGCCTGGATATTCCGCTTGTTCACTGCAGCTCTGAAGAGAAGGGCCTTCCGCAGGCAAAATGAAAAAGAAAGCGGTCTTCTTGAAAACCGGTCTTATTTTAATTCAAATCTTATCTTTACGGGACCTTCAGTGTAAATGTCCCCGGCGGCATATATCCTGAGCCTTACGTCTGACTTCGCGTCTGTGACATTTTCGACGACCTGCATGAACTCCGCCGTATCGATCGATCCAACGTTGCCGCTGAGAGGATCTCTGAGCACACCCTCTCTTGCCGCCTTAAGGTTAATGTCCCTGAGCGCAAGGAAAAGCATCTCTTCGGCCTCTTCCCTCGATGATCCCTTGTTTACAGTCTTTTCCGCAAGCAGATCTCCCGAAGCAAAGATGCGTTTTGTGTTGTATATCTCCAGTTCGGCCATGACAGGCTCTCCCTCTACTGCGTTGGAGAGGGCGGTAAGTCTCAGGAGCCAGCGTCCCGGTGTCTTTGAAAGCACGGATTTTGCACGGTCTATCGAATTTTTATCTACGATCGGCATTTTTATAGCTTCCGGCTTTGTCCCGAAACGATACGCAAGGAGGGCGCGGGCTTCCTCAGTCAGTCTATCGACGGCCAGATCGATCTGCTGTGACGTCAGTTCGGATCCGCTGATGACGCCCTGTGCAAGCCTCTCTCCCGTCAGGGCCGCTATCCTGCCCTCTCTCAGGCGCTGTATGTCTGCTTTGAGGCGTTCGGCCTCGTCTTTGAGCGATGCCACGGACGACTCGAGTCTTTTCGTCTCCTGTTCAAGCGAGGCCTTCTCTTTGAGGAGGGCCTTCTGCTCTTCTTCCGTCGACGCTATTATAGCGGTCATTCTTTCAAGCTCGGCCCTTGCCTCCCTCAGGCTTTTCGTTCCTGCGGCAAGCCTCTGTTCGAGAGAGTTGAGTTCTTCCTGCTTTTCGATGACATCGCCCTTGCTTTTGAAAAGTTCCACTTCCATGTTCTGGAGGTTGGCCCTGTTCTGCTGCAGTTCGGCCGTCAGGTTGGTGATCTGGTTCTGGACGTAGTTCATGCTGAAAAGGGCTGTTCTTACAGGTTCCGATGCCACGCTTATAACAAGGAGGGTGAAGAGCGCGATACCGATGCCCGTGATCACGGAGATTATCCTGGACGTATATTTGGGGCGAAGCTTCAAAAAGGTGACCCTTTTTTTGCCCAGCTTCATCCCAATAATGTCACCGGCCCATGCAACAAGAGCGCTTACGACTGCCAGCGTTCCAAGTAGGCTCCAGTTTATCTCTCTGAAGAGCTCAAACAACGGCTTCTCTCCCCTGCTTTGACAGATTCGGAAAAATATTTTCACAAAAATAACACGACAACAAACATTATAACAGGATAATTTTACCTGTTTTTCAATAATAATCCATAAATCTCAAAACATAAACTGGTCCGGCTTATGCCGGACCAGTTTCATTAAAAGCAACTCTCCCTGATGGGTTTGTTTTTTACTTCCTGAAAACTGCCTTTGCCGCCTTGCGTGAGATCTCGATGCCCTTTTCGATGTCTTCGACCGGAACATTGAGTGCGGGACGGAAGCGGACCGTGTTGCTGCCGCAGCCGAGGATGAGCATCCTGTTTGCGTGGCATTCCTTGAGGAACTTGTCGCGGAGTTCGGGCGAGCAGATATCGTATGCGCACATAAGTCCCTTGCCTCTGACGTTCCTGATGAATTCGGGGAACTCGGCCTGGAGTTCATGGAGTCCCTTCAGAAGGGCCGGGCCGGCGACGTTGCTCACATAGTCAAGGATATTCTCTTCGCGGTAGATCTCAAGGTACTTCGATGCGCGGACCATGTCCACAAGGTTTCCGCCCCATGTCGAGTTGATGCGGCTCGATACCGTGAAACAGTTCTTCTCGACTTCATCGACCCTCGGTCCCGCGACCAGTCCGCAGACCTGGGCCTTCTTGCCGAACGAGAAGATGTCGGGTTTTACCGGTGCGTGATGCTGCCATGCCCACATCTTGCCCGTGATGCCCATTCCGCACTGGACTTCGTCAAATATAAGCATTATGTCTGACTCGTCGCAGATCTGACGGAGCTGTTGGAAGAATTCTGTACGGAAGTGGTTGTCGCCGCCTTCGCCCTGGATAGTCTCGATGATGACTGCCGCTATTCCGTTGGGATCGTTTGCTATCGCATGCTTGATCTGTTTCAGCGACTGGGCTTCGAGCCACTCTACCTCTCCGATGTGGTCTTCGAGCGGGAATGTGATCTTGGGGTTGATAATGCGCGGCCAATCTGTGAACTTGGCGAAACGCTGGTGCTTGTTGGGGTCATTGGTGTTGGTGACGGAAAGCGTGTATCCGCTGCGGCCGTGGAACGCTTCGTTGAAGTGCATGATCTTTGTTCCGACTTTTCCGTCGTACGCCTGTCCGGGGGTTATCTTGCCGGCGGCAAGAAGCTTGCTGACCTTCCAGTCCATTGCGACCTTGAAGGTATTCTCGACAGCCAGTGTGCCGTAGTCGATAAAGAATGTGTGTTTGTAGCCTTCGGGAACAGCCACCTCTCCGAACATCTTTATAAACTCGGCCATTTCCTGTGTATAAATGTCGGAGTTCGCGACCTTGTTGATGGCTGCGCGGAAGATCTTTTCCTTGAATTCGGGGGTCTCAAGCTTGGGGTGGTTCATCCCAAAGGGCGATGACGCAAAGAAGGTGTAGAAGTCAAGCCAGTTGTCTCCGCTGGCAGCATCATGGATATGGCTGCCCCTGGATTTTTCCATGTCGATAACGATATCGAAACCGTCTCTGAGCAAAAGGCTTTCGATAGTCTTAAAAACATCCTTCGGCTCTACTGAAAATTTTGCTGTCATTTGCACTACCTCCTTAGATTTTTGTACCCTGTATCATAATTGGTTCATTATTGCTCTTGACCGATGTTATAAGTTTAATGTCCCGAATTGCTTATATCAAGACTGTATTTCCAGAATACAATACACAATTCATTTCAATAGCTACCATATAAACAGGGGGCCGATCGTCCTTTTATCAAAATAATCGAAAGGGATTTTAAAAATCATTGAAACTATTTTTGATTTACAATGGATTATTGCGAATATATATTTAATAGCAAATATAAAATAAATTTTGTTCCATTATTGACTTTGAACTGATTTGATAATTCTAAAAATAACGCCGGATCAGCATTTGGCTCCGGCGTATATTTGGGTCATATTTGTTCATAAAAATAATTGAATCACGCTGTTTATTTAGTTTCTTTTGACATCCCCGGCAGGATCATCTTCCCTTGTAGCCGCTGCGGGTCGCAGAGTATATAGCTCCGGTCTCCTTCAGCTTGTCAAGGGATTCAAGGGCTATGCCGGTCCCGAGAGCCACGCACTCGGATGCGGATTCGGCGACCACCGCGTTTATTTCGGTCTCCTCTATGATAAGCCGGTCAAGGCCGTTGAGGTATGCGCCTCCGCCCGTCAGGATGATCCCTCTGTCTATAACGTCAGCCGCAAGTTCGGGCGGCGTTTTTTCGAGAACTCTCTTGATGCCTGAGATTATCGCTCCCACCGGTTCTTCGATGGCCCGCGCGACATCGGAGCTTGATACCGTGATCTGCCTCGGCAGTCCCTGGACAAGATCCCTTCCCCTTATCTCCATCGTCTTTTCCGGCGTTCTTTCTATACATGAACCGATCGTCTTCTTGAGGTCTTCCGCGGTCTGCTCCCCGATCGCCAGGTTATACTGGCGCCTCATGTAGCGGATGATCGCTTCGTCGAATTTGTCTCCCCCGACTCTCAGAGATTCAAAGACGACAAGCCCGCCCAGAGAGGCGATCGCTATGTCCGTCGTTCCCCCTCCTACGTCCACGACCATGTTCCCGACCGGTTCGCCGACAGGCATATTGGCACCTATCGCGGCAGCCATCGGCTCCTCGATAAGGTACGCCTCCTTGGCGCCCACTTCAAGAGCGGCTTCAAGCACGGCACGCCTTTCAACGTCCGTCGCGCCGGCCGGCACACCTATCATCACCCTGTGTCTGACTATCCTTTCGATCCCTGACGTGACTTTTTTTATGAACTCCCTGAGCATTACTTCCGTCATGGTGTAATCCGCGATAACTCCGTCACGAAGGGGACGTATCGCGACCACGTTCTCGGGGGTCCTTCCTATCATAACTTTGGCATCCTCACCTACGGAAAGGATCTTGCCTGAATTCTGGTCAAGGGCGACTACCGAGGGCTCCCTCAGGACGACTCCCTTTCCCTTGATAAATACGATCACAGTGGCGGTACCGAGATCTATTCCGATATCTTTGCTCCACAAATCAGTCAGCCTCCCAAACTTTGGGGGACGCCCAGCAATGGCCCCCGTTCCCAAACTCAATCATTTTACATCATAGAGAGCCGTTGTGGCTATTCCATAAGGGCTCTCTGTAGTCTATCTTCCACAAGAATAGGCCATTTGGCGGGAAGGTCATACCTGCGGTGCTCCTGTCAAAGCCGGGCATCATGAGTGAGAGGAGCCACTCAGGTCCGCGTTCGCCCTTTGCTATCAGCTCAAGGTCACCCATTATCATCCTTACCATGTTCGTCAGGAACCCGTTCCCTTTTATCCGAAACCACATCAGGTCTCCCCGTCTGCGCAGCCTTGCCCTGTATATTGTCCTCACCGGATCGTCCGGGACGTTCGACGCCCTGCAGAAATTTGTAAAATCATGCTCGCCTTCAAGCAAACGGCATGCTTTCTCCGCAAGGCTCCAGTCCCTGCCGCCGCCCTTGACCCAATGGACGAATGGCGTGATATGGGGGTATATGGTCCTTCCGGTCCACATAAAGTATACATATTCCCTTGCGACTGCGTCATACCTCGCGTGAAATCCGGGCCTGGCCTTTGTCAGCCTCATTAACGTGATCCCCTCCGGGAGGTTCGCGTTGACGGCCATCAGCAGCCTGTATTCGTCCCACTCCTTCGACATGTCGAAGCTGCATACCTGAGCTCTCGCGTGCACTCCGGAATCTGTCCTCCCCGCACCCGTGACGGAGACCGGTCTCTTGTCCAGCATCGAGAGCACCTTTTCCAGAGCTTCCTGCACTGAAGGCCTGTCGGGCTGGATCTGCCACCCGAAGTACGGTGCACCGTTGTAGCTCACTTCTGCCGCATATCTTGTCACCATCATGCCAACCTGTTCAAAAGCAATACCACAGCTGAAAAGAGGGCAAAGCAGAGGACCGCCCTGTTTTCAGCACTCCCCCAGGTCAGGGGATACATCCTCACCCTGCCCTTTCCCCCCCTGTAACACCTTGTCTCCATTGCGGATGCAAGTGTGTCCGCCCTCTTGAATACGAGGACGAAGAGCGGGATGAGGACCGGTATGTAAGCCTTCGCTCTTTTCAGCAGACCGCCGCTTTCAAAATCGGCCCCTCTTGAGACCTGGGCATTTATTATCCTCTCAGTCTCTTCAAATAAGGTCGGAATGAACCTAAGCGCTATAGTCATCATCATTGCCACCTCGTGCGCTGGGAAACCAAAACGTGAGAGGGGGCCTAAAGCCGCCTCAAGTCCGTCCGAAAGTTCAGAAGGGCTGGTGGTGAAAGTCAGAAGCGCGGTGAAGAGGACGAGCAGGAAAAGCCTCAGCCCGGTCCGAAATGCTGTGATCGTACCCTCTGCGCTTGCTCTGAGCGGTCCTATCGAAAAAATGACCGTCTCCCCTCCCGTGAAAAAAACATGGAGGAGGGAAGTAAATATTATCAGTATCAATATGGGCCCTGCCGACCGCAGAAGCGATGAAGCAGGGATCTTTGAGACCTTTGCCACAATAAAGATGAGAGCGGCCCACATGGCCATAGCCGGAAAGCTTTTTGTCAGAAAGATCAGGACCATCGACAGCACAGTTATAAGCAGCTTGCTGCGGGGATCCAGCCTGTGTATGGGTGTATCGGCCGGGATATACTGTCCCAGCGCCATGCCCCTGATCAGCGGCATGATGATGCCGTCCTTATCTCCTCCGCCAGTTCTGAGGGATCAGAGGTGATCTTATCTATCCGGCCTCTTTTTTTCAGTTCATAAGATAAAGACAATATATCAGGAAGTATGAGGCCTTTGATGTCGATATCGGAGAGTATTCCGGATATTTCCGAAGGAGAGCCGATCGCGGCGACAGCGCCATCGGATATTATCATGATCCTGTCGCTTATTTCGAGCGCAAGTTCCAGGTCATGGGTGATATGTATGACACATTTGCCCTTTTCGGACATTTTCCTCAAAAGCGACGTGAGCTCGCACAGGCCGTTATAGTCGAGCCCGGCTGAGGGTTCGTCGAGCACCAGATAGTCAGGATCGGATGCGAGGACCGAGGCAATCGCCACCCTTCTTTTTTCCCCGCCAGAAAGCATAAATGGGTTGGCCTGCGCGAAAGATCGGTCAAGCCCTATAAGGTCCATCGCGGCACATACCCTCTCTTCGAGGGCATCTCCGCTCAGGCCCCAGTTTGAAGGACCGAACGATATCTCTTCTCGGACCGTCTCCGCAAATATCTGCTGCTCGGGATACTGGAAGACGAGCCCCACTGCCTGGCGTATCCTCCTGAGGTCGGAAGGATTTCCGCCGACCCGTATCCCATCGACGATCACTTCCCCGGACTGGAGTACCATGAGGCCGTTCAGGTGCATGGCAAGCGTTGATTTTCCGCTTCCGGTGTGGCCGACTATGGAGAATATCTCTCCCTTTTCAGCCTCGAATGAGATGTTCTTGAGCGCGGCAGCTTCCGTGGGAAGCCCCATGTTGTATGTATATGAGAGGTCTGCTACAGAGAGAGACATAATTTTCCCCTGATCTCGCTTATATCGGGCTTTGTAGACGGGGGCAGGATCCCGTTTTTTACAAGTTCTTCCCTGAGCACGGCGAGCGGAGGCTTCGCAAACCCCATCTCCCTGAGCCTGCTCTCTTCCAGAGACAAAAATCCTTCTGTTGAGCCCTGCCATTGTATCTTCCCGTCTGCGACAACTACGGTCCTGTCTGAGAGGACCGTCTCGTCAAGCCTGTGTGTCACCTGGACTACAGTGCGTCCTGAATCGTGCTCTTTCCTTACCAGGTCGAGAAAAGATCTCCTGGAAGCCGGGTCGAGCATAGACATCGCCTCGTCGAGCAGGAGCGCTCCGGGCCGGATCGCAAGGACACCCGCAAGGGCAAGCCTCTGCTTCTGTCCTCCCGAGAGGGATGAGACGGCGTGCTTTCTCTTCTCCCACAGACCGGTCCCCATAAGTGCCTCTTTTACCCTTGTCCTGATCTCCTCGGACGACAGTCCCAGGTTCTCGGGGCCGAAGGCGGTATCCTCTTCCACCACCGAAGCCACGATCTGGTCTTCCGGGTTCTGGAAGACCATGGAGACTTTTGATCTTATGATCTCAGTATTGGCCTGGTCCTTTGTATCCATCCCGTCAACAAAACAACGGCCCTGCGATGGAATCAGCAGGGCATTGAACAATTTCAGCAAAGTAGATTTTCCGGACCCGTTCGGTCCGAGGAGTGCCACCCACTCGCCGGCGCGGATTTCCAGATCGATGCCTTTGAGGACCTTTTTTCCGGTCTCAGGATACTGGAATTCCGCGCCCTCGAGACAAAGGGTCGTACCTGAACTCATTAAACTAATCGACCAGCTGTATAACCGCCATCTCGGAAGCATCGCCGACACGGGCGCCAAGTTTGACTATCCTTGTATAGCCGCCGTTGCGGTCAGCATATTTGGGTCCCAGTTCATTGAAAAGCTTTAAAACAGCCTCTTTATGCGGTAAGCGTGCAATGACGAGACGACGGTCGTTGAGGCTGCCTGATTTAGCTTTTGTGATAAGCTTCTCGGCTACTCTGCGAACTTCCTTTGCCCTGGTCGTTGTAGTCACTATGCTGCCCTCAATGAAGAGACTGGCTGCCATATTCCCGAGCATGGCCCACCTATGGGAGCTGCAGCGTCCCAACCGCCTTGTTGTCACGCGGTGTCTCATTTATATTTCCTCCTTCTGTTTCTCTTCGTTCGTTTTTACTATGTCGTCGATCGGAGTACTTACATCTCCGCTTAGGGTCAGATCGAATTTTGCGAGCTTCTCTTCTATCTCCCTGAGCGATATCTTGCCAAGGTTGCGTATCTTGAGAAGATCTTCCCTCGTCCGCGAGATCAGTTCGCCGATCACATGGACTCCGCCGCGAAGGAGGCAGTTCTCGCTCCTTACAGAGAGTTCCAGGTCACGGACAGGTCTTGAGTAAATGGAATTTTCACCCATCGGGAATCCGGCCATTACAGGCTGCCTTTCGATCCCAGACGCTCCGGATACGGTCTTCGTGTTCTCCTCGCCCTTGATCATATCTTCCAGCGCGCTGCTACCGGGGCCGGCAAGCGAATCGACGATCGAGGAATAGTATCCCTTCAGTATCCTGCTTGCCTGTATGACAGCCGATTCGGGGGATACTGCACCGTTGGTCCAGATCTCAAGTGTAAGGCTGTCATAGTCTGTCCTCTGGCCCATGCGCTTGTCCTGTATACTGTACTTGACTCTCTTCACAGGCGAATAGAGCGCATCTGTCTGAAGTGCATCCACAGGCAGATAAGAGGCTCTTGGACGGTCAATGGGCAAATATCCTGTCCCTGTGCCGACGTAAAGATCCATAACTATAGATGCGCCCTCTTCCAGGGTGCAGATATATGCTTCAGGATCCGGGAATTCCACTTCGCTGTCCGGTTCGATATCTGCGGCAGTGACGGTCTTCGGCCCTTTGGCTTCAAGCCTGAGCGTCGTTACAGCCGAGGAATGACAGCGTACGGGAATATGCTTAAGGTTTACCAGAAGTTCGATAACGTCCTCTTTGACGCCGGGAACGGTACTGAACTCATGGAGAACCCCCTCAATACGCACAGCAACAATAGCAGCACCACTGATCGAAGAGAGCAGAACTCTGCGGAGCGAGTTGCCCAGAGTTACGCCATAACCGATCTCCAGCGGTTCAATGGTAATTTTGCCGTATGACGGGGTGGATTCTTGTACTATGATCTCATGGCGATCATGCTCCATATTCTCCCCCACCTTTCGTTTCCCTAACGGGCATAGAATTCAACAACCAGCTGTTCGTTAACAGGTACTTCGATCTGCTCGCGGACAGGCACTGTCAAAACATTGCCTGTCATGGAATCAGGGTTGAAAGAGAGCCATGCGGGAATGCTGCGCACCGCGGCGGCCTCGGAATTTTCTTTCAGAAGGACCATATCCCTGCTTCCCTCTGCAACAGCCACTACATCTCCCGGCCTAAGAATAGCGCTGGGGATGTCGAGCTTACGGCCGTTCACCGTAAAATGTCCGTGAGATACCAGCTGTCTTGCCTGGCTCCTGCTGACACCAAAGCCGAGGCGATAGACGATGTTGTCGATCCTGCGCTCAAGGAGCTGAAGGAAATTATGGCCTGTCTGTCCCGGAAGTTTAGATGCCTTTTCATATATCGTGCTGAACTGGGTCTCGTTGAGTCCGTAGAAACGGCGAAGCTTCTGCTTTTCCCTCAAACGGAGGCCATATTCGCTCATTTTGCCGCGGCGGGTACCATGCTGACCCGGCCTTGAATTACGCTTCGTAAGACCGCATTTCTCCGTGTAGCAGCGGTCTCCTTTAAGAAAGAGCTTCGTCCCCTCTGCGCGGCAAAGCCTGCAGACAGGTCCTGTGTATCTGCTCATACCAGTCTTTTACCTCCTTCGTTGCCTACACGCGGCGCCGCTTTGGCGGGCGGCAGCCATTGTGCGGTATCGGGGTTGCATCTTTGATAACATTGACCTGAAGTCCGGCTGCCTGAAGCGAACGTATCGCTGATTCGCGGCCCGGTCCGGGGCCCTTTACGATAACGTCGATCTCGACGACTCCGTTATCCTGAGCAACCTTTGCTGCCTGAGCCGCTGACATCTGAGCTGCATAGGGCGTTGATTTGCGGGTGCCTTTAAATCCTACGTTGCCGCCGGAAGCCCACGAAAGAGCGTTGCCCTGTTTGTCTGTAAGCGTCACTATTGTGTTGTTGAACGTAGAATAAATATGCGCTACGCCATAGCTGACGTTCTTTCTTTCTTTACGTTTACGACTACGCTGTACGCGTTTTGCCACCTGTTGTTCCCTCCTTGGTCAAGCCTTATTTCGTGGCTTTTTTCTTGCCCGCTACGGTCCTCTTCGGACCCTTGCGTGTACGGGCGTTCGTCTTGGTCCTCTGACCGCGGACAGGAAGACCCTGACGGTGCCTGAGACCACGATAGCAACCTATATCCATGAGGCGCTTGATGTTCATAGCTATCTCACGGCGAAGGTCACCTTCAACCTTGTGGTTGTTTTCAAGTTCCGCGCGCAGCTTCTGCTCTTCCTCTTCAGTCAGGTCTTTCACCCTTGTGTTGGGGTCGATGCCAGTTGTTGTGATTATCTGCTGCGCAACTGCCGGACCTACTCCGAAGATGTAGGTAAGGGCTATTTCGATCCTCTTTTCACGCGGCAGGTCGACGCCGGCTATACGAGCCATCCTGCTACCTCCTTGCTCCCTGGCGCTGCTTATGACGCGGATTTCTGCTGCAGATCACGCGAACGACGCCATGGCGTTTGATTATCCTGCAATACTCACAAATCGTCTTCACTGACGGTCTTACTTTCATTAATGCAGACCTCCTTGAGAAATACTGAAAATCCCTTTTTTAGGGAACCAAAACCAAATCTCTGTTACTTGTATCTGTATGTGATCCGCCCGCGTGTCAGGTCATAGGGCGAAAGCTGGAGCAAAACACGATCTCCCGGAAGGATCCTAATAAAATGCATGCGCATTTTTCCAGAAACGTGAGCCAGTATCTTGTGGCCATTCTCCAGTTCTACCTGGAACATGGCGTTGGGCAGTGGCTCCACTACCTTGCCTTTTACTTCAATTACTTCTTCTTTGGCCATGCAGCAGCCTCAACCTCCCTGTCTCCAAGATGTGTCGCCGTCATCCAGAACCACGGAAACTTTCTGTGCCAACCAGCCGTTGTCCAGAGGTTTCCCGCCGGCAACACGCCCAGCCACATCTTTGAGATTAATTAGTCTCTTTTGAAGGTGCTTCACGTTCTTTTTTTTAGGCTTCTTGACGGAGTAAGTCCTGCCGTCAGCTATGAAGACCCGTGTCTCACTTTCAATCCCCACCACTACAAATTGCTTTCCGTTGTTTTTACCGCGGCGCACAAAGACCACATCGCCCGTTTTCAGGGACCTTTCGTCCGACCCGGGGGTCATTCCCATGGCGTCAGTATCTCCGCTCCGTCAGGGGTGACAAGGATACTGTGTTCAAAGTGAGCGGCATCGCTGCCGTCAGCTGTCACCACTGTCCAGTTGTCTGATAGGTTCTTGACCTCTTCGCTCCCCGACATCACCATCGGTTCAATACAGAATGTCATGCCGGCCTTCAGTGTGATACCGCTGCCGGCTGTTCCATAGTTCGGCACCTGCGGCGCTTCGTGCAGCCTCCTGCCTATCCCGTGCCCCGCATAATCCCTTACCAGACCGAAGCCTGAGGGTATGACGATGCTTTCGATGGCATGGCCTATATCGCCGAGCGTCGCGCCTGCCTTCACCGCATTGACTCCCCTGTGCAGCGACTCAAGCGTAATATCGAGCAGCCGCTGCCGATCTTCGCTTATTTTGCCGACCGCAAAGGTACAGGCAGCATCCCCGAAAAAGCCGTTGTAAGATACCCCTGTGTCAATGCTGATGATATCGCCGTCCTGAAGCACTCTCTCTCTTGAAGGTATCCCGTGTACTATCTCATCGTTCACAGAGGCGCAGATAGTGCCTGGGAAAGGTACGGACACCCATGGGACCTTATAACCCTTGAACGCCGGCCTGGCGTTTTCTTTCAGGACAAGGGCCTCAGCCGCCTGGTCCAGAGTATAGGTGTCAACACCCGGTCTCACCATGTCTCTCATAAGTCTTAAGATATCAGCGACAATACGACCGGCATGGCGCATTTTTTCAAGATCGCGATCGCTTTTGAATGTGATCATCGATCTTCGCCCTTCATTTTTTCCAGAAGCTTCAGCACAACATCCTTTCCACCGGCCGCATCGACAGAGTAAAGAATGTCTTTGCTTCGGTAATGATCGATCAAAGGTGCGGTCTGTTCATGGAAGACGGTAAGACGGCGGCGTATAACGCTTTCTTTGTCGTCATCACGCTGGATGACTTCTCCGCCGCATTTGTCACAGACTCCTTCGACCTTTGCCGGCTTAAAGATAATATTATAAATCTCACCGCAAGATTTGCATACCCTTCTTGTGGTAAGCCTCTGCACAACTACGTCGTCATCCACTTCAAGCTGGACGACAGCATCAAGTGACATACCGAGCTTTTTCAGCATAGAGTCAAGCGCTTCAGCCTGAGGTTTTGTCCTCGGGAATCCGTCCAGCAGGAACCCTTCCTTACAGTCAGGTTCCTGCAGTCTTGATTCTACCATGGCAACTATAACATCGTCAGGCACAAGTTTTCCGGCTTCCATATACCCTTTTGCATTCCTGCCAAGTTCGGTATCGGCTTTGACATTGGCCCTGAGTATGTCACCTGTGGATATATGGGCAATGGGATATTTCTGCCTGATGCTCTCCGCCTGGGTCCCCTTTCCTGAACCCGGGGCTCCGATCAGTATTATCCGCATCACAAACCTCCGATTACATCCTCAGAAGGCCGCCCGTCTTGCCGGCGCGGCGCTTCAGGATCCCTTCGTAATGACGCATTATGAGCTGCCCTTCTATCTGGTGTACCGTGTCAAGAGCAACACCGACCACAATGATCACTGCGGTCCCGCCGAAATAGAAGGTGTTGATATTCATCAGCCCTGTCATCATTGTCGGAACGACTGCCACTATCGCAAGCGCGACCGCTCCTCCAAGAGTTATGCGTCCCATGACCTTTTCGATATAGTCTGTTGTCGGTTTGCCCGGGCGTATGCCCAGGATGAACCCGCCGTTCTTCTTCATGTTTGTCGATATGTCTTCAGGCTTGAAGACTACCGCTGTGTAGAAGTACGAGAAGAAGATTATCATCGCCACGTAAAGTATCATGTAGATCGGGCTGCTTGGGCTGAACGCACGCTGGACTGCCTGTGCGAAACTATTCTGGAACAGACCGGCGATCGTATAGGGGAAGAGCAGTACCGATGACGCGAAGATTATCGGTATGACTCCGGCTGTGTTTACACGCAGCGGGATAAAGGTGCTCTGGCCCCCGTACATTTTGTTCCCGACCATGCGCTTGGCGTACTGCACCGGGAGACGGCGCTGCCCTTCCTGGAGCATTACGCATCCTGCGACTACGGCGATCATCAGAACGACCGCCAGCACCAGGATCAGAATGTTCATCTCTCCGAGCCTCACAAGCGTGAAAGTCCTTATTATAGCTTCGGGTATCCTTGCGACTATACCTGCAAAGATAAGGAGCGATATGCCGTTCCCGATGCCATGGTCGGACATTACTTCTCCGAGCCACATGACAGCCACCGCCCCGGTCGTAAGCGTTACCGCAACAAGTGCGATATCCATCCAGCTGCCTGTAAATATCCCGAGATTCCTGAGCCAGCCCGTCATTCCGACTGCCTGGATAAGCGCGAAGATTATAGTTCCGTAGCGTGTGTACTGAACTACCTTCTTACGCCCTTCCTCTCCCTCTTTCTGCATCTTTTCAAGGCTCGGGACCACAACTGCGAGCAGCTGCATTACGATGCTTGAGTTGATGTAGGGGGTCACACCCAGCGCAAATATGCTGAATCTTCTGAGTGCGCCTCCCGCAAAGAGGTCCAGGAAACCTAAAACGCCGCCCTGCTCAAAAAGCTTGCCGAGAGCCGCAGCATCGACACCGGGTGTCGGCATGTGCGCTCCAAGCCTGTAAACGAACAACGCGGCCAGGGTAAATAGTATCCGCCGCTTAAGGTCAGGCAGTCTGAAGGCATCCCGGAAGGAATCTATCACTTAGATCACCTCGGCCTTTCCGCCGGCAGCTTCGATCTTTTTTGCAGCCGATGCGCTGTAGGCGTTAGCTTGCACTGTGAAGTTCTTTGAAAGTTCGCCGTCACCGAGTATCTTGACCGGTTTGTCGGCAGCTGAGATCAGACGAAGAGCGTAAAGGCTCTCTGCCGTGATCACAGAGCCGTTCTCGAAGCGGTCTTCAAGATCGGAAATGTTGACTGTTTCATATCTGACCGCAAAACGGTAATTGCTGAATCCGCGTTTGGGGATACGGCGGGCAAGGGGCATCTGGCCGCCTTCAAAGTTAGCCTTGATCGATACTCCGGCTCTGGCCTTCTGTCCTTTGTGTCCTTTGCCCGCGGTCTTGCCCTTACCGCTGCCAAGGCCCTGACCAAGACGCTTCTTCTTTTTACGTGAACCCTCCGCGGGACACAGATCATGAAGATTCATGTCAGTACCTCCCTATTCCTCTACATTCCACTCCAGCAGATGGGGGATCGAATTGATCATTCCCATTATCTGCGGGGTGGCCTCGTGACAGACTGTATCGTTCAGTCTGTGAAAGCCGAGAGCCTTGATTATTCTCTCCTGACGGGGAGGACGGCCTATCGTGCTTTTTTTCCACGTAATAGTTACTTTTGCCATTTAGATCTACCTCCTACGCTTCCTTGCGTTCCTTGCCGCGGAGCCTTCGGATCTCTTCGGGAGTCCTCAGGTTTTTGACGGCAGACATAGTCGCATAGGAAACATTTATCGGGTTGGAGGTCCTTCCGATGACCTTAGTCAGGATATCTTTCACTCCGCCGAGTTCCATGATCGCACGGACCGCTCCGCCGGCGATAACTCCGGTACCGGGCGCTGCGGGACGGAGCAGGACTTCTGCCGCTCCGAACTTTCCGACTATGGGATGCGGGATCGTATGTCCGACCTTCTTGAGGTCGATCATGTTCTTCTTTGCATGCTCGATGCCTTTGCGCATCGCCTCGGAAATTTCCTTGGCTTTGCCCATGCCGAGGCCTACCTGGCTCACGCCGTCTCCCACGACCACAAGTACGCTGAAGCGGAACCTCTTTCCGCCCTTGACGACCTTGCTGACCCTGTTAATGGATACTATGCGCTCAGAAAGCTCAAGGCCCCTGCTGCTATAGGTTTTATTGTTAGGTGTCTCCTTCGCCACGTTTCTCTGCCTCCTCCTAGAACTTCAGGCCGGCTTCGCGCGCCGCTTCTGCCAAGGCCTTGACTCTGCCGTGATAGACATGTCCGCCGCGGTCAAAAACGACAGCACTGATACCCTGGGCCAGAGCACGTTCAGCGATCAGCTTGCCGACTGCTTTTGCAGCTTCCTGGTTTCCTGTGCTCTTCAAGTCTTTGAACGTCTGCTCCATCGTTGAAGCCGACACAAGTGTTTTTCCCTGTACATCATCGATAACCTGGGCGTATATATGCTTAAGGCTTCCGAATACTGCAAGACGGGGACGCTCGACAGTGCCTGAGATATGCTTCCTGAGGCGACGATGGCGGAGCTCCCGCATTTTGTTGCGACTGCGATTATTGATCAACGTCCTTCACCTCGCCTTACTTCTTGGCGCCGGCCTTGCCGGCCTTGCGTATCACGAATTCACCGGAGTACCTGATCCCCTTGCCCTTATAGGGTTCGGGCGGACGATACTCGCGAATGTTTGACGCCACCTGACCGACAAGCTGCCTGTCTATGCCGCGAACGATTATCTTGATCGGGCTTTCACATGCAAACTCTATGCCTGCAGGCGGTACGACCTCTACGGGATGAGAGAAGCCAAGGTTCAGAACAAGGTTCTTTCCCTGCATCTGAGCGCGGTAGCCTACTCCGACGATCTCAAGAACTTTTTCAAACCCGCTGCTCACTCCGGTCACCATGTTGTTCAGGAGGGCCCTTGTCATACCGTGAGCCGCGCGAACTGCCTTTATGTCGCTCTCGCGGGTAACGATAAGTTTCGAATCTTCCTGCTCAACCTTGATCTGAGGCATCACATCCATCTCAAGGGTACCCTTTGCACCCTTTACGGAGACGCGGCTGCCGTCGATCTTTACCTCTACTCCCTTGGGAAGCGGTATCGGTTTACGTCCTATCCTAGACACCTATGCCACCCCCATTACCATACATAGCATACGACTTCGCCGCCAAGTCCGCGCTTGCGCGCTTCCGCGTCGGTCATAAGCCCGGCTGATGTTGAGATCATGGCGATGCCGAGTCCGCCCATTACTTTGGGGAGCTCGTCCTTGCCAACGTAAATGCGGCGTCCGGGTTTGCTTATCCTGCGCAGTCCCTGGATCACCCGCTCTTTGGCCGGCCCATAGTTCATCGTAAGTCTGAGTATGGGCATCGGCTGTTTTGAATCATTGATCGTCTTATAGTTGCGGATATAGCCTTCCTCTTTGAGGATGCGCGCTATTTCGAGGCGCATTTTGCTAAGAGGCATGTCCACCAATTCATGATAGACAACGTTCGCATTCCTAATGCGTGTGAGCATATCCGCGACAGGATCGGTAATATGCATTAAAGGATCCTCCCTTCCACGCCCACTTGCCTACCAGCTCGACTTGACTACGCCAGGGATCTTGCCCTCGCGCGCAAGCTTGCGGAAACAGCAGCGGCACATGTCGAACATTCTTATATACCCGTGCGGACGTCCGCACAGTGGGCAGCGGTTATACTTTCTCACCTTGAACTTAGGTTCAAGCTTTGATTTGTTTACCAAGCTTTTACGGGCCATAAGTATACTCCTTCCTAACGGGCGAAGGGCATGCCCAGTTCGGCCAACAGAGCCTGGGCTTCCTCATCCGCCTTCGCGGTCGTAACGAACGTGATATTCATTCCGCGCTGACGAATTACCTTATCGTAGTCTATTTCAGGGAAAAGGAGCTGCTCTTTCAGGCCGAGGTTGTAATTGCCTCTTCCGTCAAAACCTCTCTTCGATATACCCTGGAAGTCCTTGATACGCGGAAGCGCTATGCTGATAAGACGGTCTACGAATTCCCACATCCTGGGGCCTCTCAGCGTTACGCAGCACGCGACCGGCATGCCTTCGCGGACTTTGAAACCCGCAATGGATTTTTTCGCCCTTTTCATCATGGGTTTCTGTCCCGAGATTATCGTCAGTTCGTTGATCGAAGCATCCATGTACTTATTGTCCAGCTTTGCTTCGTTCACGCCGATATTGATGACGACCTTCACGAGACGGGGGATCTCCATGACGTTCTTGTAGCCGAACTGCTCTCTGAGCTTCGGAAGGACGTCCTCATTGTACTTTGTCAAAAGACGCGGTGTCATAGCTGTCCCTCCTTAGACCTTGTCGACTATCTCGCCGCACTGCTTGCAGACGCGGACTTTTTTGCCGCTGTCAAGATAGGCGCGGCTCACGCGGGTCGCTTTGCCGCAGGAAGGGCATACGAGCATTACCTTGCAGGCATGCAGAGGCGCTTCCTTTTTGACAAATCCGCCGCGCGGATCCTTTTGTGTCGGACGTGCGCTTTTAGTCACGATGTTTACGTTCTCGACGACTAAAGTGTCTTTCTGAAGATCCCTGCGGAGGACTTTGCCCTCTTTGCCGGCATCCTTCCCTGAAATGACACGGACACGATCCCCTTTTTTGATTCTCATCCTGGACATGAACCGTTACCCCCTACACTACCTCGGGAGCAAGAGAGACTATTCTCATATATTTCTTCTCTCTAAGTTCCCGGGCTACAGGACCAAATATACGGGTTCCCTTGGGATCTCCGTTGTTGTCGATGATGACTGCGGCGTTGTCATCGAAGCGAACATAAGAACCGTCCTTGCGGCGGATCTCTTTTTTCGTTCTGACGATGACTGCCTTCACCACGTCACCTTTTTTGATGTTGGCATTCGGTGCGGCCTCGCGGACCGCGGCGACTATGACATCGCCCACCGTACCAGTCTTATGAAAGCTTCCGCCTTTGACCTGGATGCAGAGGATCTTCTTCGCGCCTGAATTGTCGGCAACGTTTAGCACTGTACGAAGCTGGATCATAACTTACAATGCCTCCTCGTCTTCCGGTTTTACGCCCAGTATCGGGGCTCTTTCGATTATCTGAGTCACTTCCCAGCGTTTGTGCGCGCTGAGGGGACGTGTTTCAGCTATCATTACCTTGTCACCGATCCGGCAGTCGTTGGCCTCGTCATGAGCCATAAACTTTTTGGACCGGAGGACCGGTTTGCCGTAAAGTGAATGCTTTGCCATACGGTCAACGCGAACGACTATCGTCTTTTCCATTTTGTCGCTGACCACCACGCCGGTGCGGACTTTGCGGTTTACCTTCTTTGATTCCATCTCCGGCTACCTCCTTGCTCCTGAACGATCGATACCCTTTTCCTTCTCGGTGATTACCGTCAGTACGCGGGCAATTGTCTTTTTGACCTCTCTGATGCGGCCTGAGTTATTCAACTGTCCTATGGCGTTCTGGAAACGGAGGTTGAACAGCTCTTCCTTATACTGTCTGTGTTTGTCGTTAAGCTCAGATATGCTGAGATCTCTAAGTTCCTTGGGATCCATACTATTCACCTGCTCCCTCTCGGGCTAACATTTTTACCTTGATGGGCAGTTTGAAGGATGCCGTGCGGAAAGCCTCTTCGGCTGTCTCACGGGGCACACCTGCTATTTCAAACATCACACGGCCGCGTTTTACTGCAGCGGTCCAATATTCGACGTTTCCTTTACCCTTACCCATACGTGTTTCAAGAGGCTTTTCCGTTACCGGGCGATCGGGGAAGATCCTGATCCATATCTTTCCGCCCTTTTTCATCTTACGGCTGATCGCAACACGGACAGCCTCGATCTGACGGGCAGTGATCCAGCCGTTCTCACAGGCCTGAAGCCCGAATTCACCGAAATCCACCTTTGTTGCTCCCTTTGCGTACCCGCGGAGAGGTGTAAGGTGAGGCTTGCGGTACTTTACTCTTTTCGGAGAAAGCATCAGATGTTACCCCCTCTCCTGATGAGCAGGAACTGCTTCCATTACAGGTTTGCGCTCCATTACTTCGCCTTTGTATATCCAGACTTTGATGCCGATGACGCCGTAGATCGTATGAGCTTCGGCGAAACCGTAGTCGATGTCCGCCCTGAGTGTCGAAAGCGGCAGCTGTCCTTCAAGATACCATTCCGTACGGGCGATCTCAGCTCCGCCGAGACGGCCTGCGCACTGGATCTTGATGCCCTTCGCGCCCGACTTCATCGCACGGAAGATAGACTGTTTCATTGCGCGTCGGAAGCTGATCCTGCGCTCAAGTGACGCAGCGACTCCCTCTGCCACTACCTGTGCTTCCGCATCAGGATTTTTGATCTCCTGGATGTTGATCATTACCCGGCTTCCGGTCTTAGCCTGGAGCTCCTCACGAACTGCCTGTATCTCTGCACCCTGCTTGCCGATAACTACACCAGGCCGGGCGGCCCAAACTGTGAAACGCATGACGTTTCCGATACGCTCGATCTCCACACGGCTCACGCCTGCTTTATCCCAGCGCTTCCTGATCCATTCCCTCAGTTCGAGGTCATTGTGCAGGTATTTGGCATATTTCTTTCCGTCTGCGTACCAGCGGGATTCCCAATCGTAGATAACACCAATCCTGTAACCTACCGGGTGAACTTTCTGACCCACCGTCACCCCTCCTTACTTCTCACATACGACCACTGAAACGTGGCACGTATGGTGTCTGAAAGCATGCGCGCGTCCCATTGAAACGGGACGGAAGCGCTTCATGTAACTTCCCTGATCCGCCATTACTTCCTTAACTACGAGCTTGTCCATATCTAGTCCGTAATTGTGCTCAGCGTTCGCTATCGCACTCTTGAGGACTTTTTCCGCCACGCGCGCACCCTTGTTGGGTGTGTACTTGAGGATCAGCAGCGCGTCAGAAGCCTTTTTGCCTCTGATGAGCGCGAGTACCTGACGTACTTTGGTGGCTGATATACGGACCTGCCGGGCTGTTGCTTTGACTTCCATGACCCTGCCCCTCCTACTTCTTGACTTTCGTGGAGCGTTCCTGTCCGGCGTGACCGCCGAACTTGCGGGTCGGTGCGAATTCGCCGAGCTTGTGCCCAATCATATTGTCGCTTATGTAAACAGGTACATGAATGCGGCCGTTGTGTACCGCTATCGTATGACCGACCATTTCGGGGGTGACGCTTGAACGGCGTGACCAGCTTTTGATGACCAGCTTTTTGCCCGATTCGTTCATGTCCTCGATCCTACGGAGAAGCTTCGGATCTACGTAGGGTCCTTTTTTAAGTGAACGAGCCATCTCTGTATTCCCTCCTACAAATCCGGGTTACTTCTTGCGGCGACGGACTATGAACTTGTCCGAAGACTTACGCTTGCGGGTGCGGAAGCCCTTAGCCGGAGTACCCCACGGGGATACCGGATGCTTGTGTGACTTGCTCTTTCCTTCTCCGCCGCCCATAGGATGATCGACCGGGTTCATGATCATACCGCGAACGTGCGGACGGATTCCAAGCCAACGAGTTCTTCCGGCTTTACCGTAAACAACATTTTCATGCTCTTCGTTGCCGACCTGACCCACAGTTGCCATGCACTCGAGAAGTATGAGCCTCAGCTCGCCGCTTGGCATACGGACAAATGCATACTTGCCCTCTTTGGCCATAAGCTGTGCCGATGCTCCTGCCGAGCGGACGAGCACTCCGCCGCGTCCGGGCTCGAGTTCCACGTTGTGGATCACCGTACCGACGGGGATGTCTCTGAGTTTGAGCGCATTTCCGGGACGGATGTCGGAGTCCTTGCCGGCGACAACGCTGTCACCTACGGCAAGTCCCACGGGAGCGATAATATAGCGTTTCTCACCGTCAAGATAAGAAATCAGCGCAATGCGGGCTGAACGGTTGGGATCGTACTCGATAGAGACGACTTTTCCGGGCACGCCCAGTTTGTCCCTCTTAAAATCAATGATACGATACTTGATCCTTCCGCGGCCTCCGCGGTGGCGCATCGTAATGCGTCCGTTGTTATTGCGTCCCGATTTTTCGCTTAACGTTACAACCAGGCTCCGCTCCGGCTTCGCCTTCGTGATCTCAGAAAAGTCAGGCGTTGCCATGTGGCGGCGGCTGGGTGTTGTGGGACGGAATTTCTTTATACCCATCTCTGGTTAACCCCTTTCTGCCTAGGCGCTTGCGCCCTCGAAGAATGCGATCTTTTCACCTTTTGCAAGTGTAACTATCGCTTTCTTCCAGGAACGTGAACGACCCAAAAAGGCACCCATCCGCTTCGGTTTGGAACGGACCTGGATCGTATTCACCCTTACCACTTTGACTTTGAAAACTTCCTCGACAGCCTTGCGGATCTCGATCTTGTTCGCTTTGGGAAGCACTTCAAACGTGTACTGTCCAAGCTCCATCATCCGGCTTGTCTTCTCAGTGATTATCGGGCGGACAATAATATCATGTGCTACTGCGTTCATTAACCGAACACCTCCTCGAGCTTTTTGACAGCCTCAGGAGTCGCGATCAGCCGATCATGGTTGAGAAGATCGTAGACGTTGATACTGTCGACATGCAGGACCTCAGCTCCGGGTATGTTCGCAGCCGATTTGACGACTGCCATGTCCGTCTCGTGAAGGACAAAGAGGGGCTTCTTGCCGCCGTCGATGGCTGTGAGGAAATCGATCATTACCTTTGTCTTCGGCGCATCCATGTCAAAACGGTCAAGTACCATCATGTTCTCTTCCTGTACCTTGAGGGTCAGGGCACTGCGAAGTGCGAGACGACGGACCTTCTTGTTTACCTTCTGATGATAGTCTCTTGGGTGCGGACCGTGAGCAACACCGCCGCCGACCCAAACTGGCGAACGTGAGCTGCCTGCGCGTGCACGACCCGTGTGCTTCTGTCTCCAGGGCTTTTTACCGCCGCCGCTGACATCTCCGCGGTCTTTGGCGTTGTGTGTACCGACGCGGCAATTGGCCAGGTGTGCGACTACCACCTGATGCATGGCCGGCACATGTACAGGGGCTCCGAAGACGGCATCCGAGAGCTCAAAGTCTCCGATTACCTCGCCTTTAAAATTGACTTGTTTTACTACAGGCATTGTCTTCTGCCTCCCTACTACGCTGTTTTACGGATCATGACGAGGCTGTCGCGCGCTCCGGGAACAGAACCCTTGATGAGTATAAGGTTGTTCTCCTCGTCCACTGCAAAAACCGTAAGATTTTTGGTGGTCACGCGTTCGCTTCCCATATGACCCGCCATCTTCCGGCCCTTAACTACGCGACCGGGATAACTGCTGCATCCGATGGAACCGGGATGACGATGGTTGACGGAAGCACCGTGGCTTCCCGCTCCGCCGCCAAAACCATGGCGCTTCATAACGCCTGCGGTCCCCTTACCTTTGCTGATGCCGATGACATCAACGATTTCGCCGTTCTGGAACAGAGAAACGGTGATCTCCTGTCCCACCTGGTAGTCCGCGGTATTCTCGACGCGGAACTCCCTCAGCCAGCGCTTGGGTGTCGTGCCCTGTTTCTCGAAGTAACCCTTCATCGGCTTATTGACCTTGACGGTCTTAGCTTCTCCGAAACCGAGCTGCACTGCGCTGTAGCTGTTTTTTTCAGGTGTCCGGATTTCAACGATGGAGCAAGGTCCTGCCTCGATAACTGTTACGGGCACTGCCTTGCCTTCTTCGTCGAAGACCTGGGTCATCCCTACCTTGCGGCCCAGAATCCCCATGCTCATTAGCGTTTCACTCCTTTCAGACCAAACCTCTACAGCTTGATCTGTATATCGACACCGGAAGGCAGGTTGAGCTCCATAAGTGCTTCCATTGTCTTCTGTGTCGGATCGACTATATCTATCAGACGCTTGTGTGTCCTGATCTCAAACTGTTCGCGTGCATCCTTGTCAACGTGGGGAGACATAAGGATGTCGAACTTTTTGATCTCTGTCGGAAGAGGTACCGGCCCGGACACTCTCGCACCTGTGCGCTCGGCCGTCTCTGCGATCTGTGTCGCAGAGGCGTCAAGTACACGGTGGTCAAAGGCTTTTAGTTTGATACGGATTTTTTTGGCCAAAATATTCCCCTCCTGGGGCTGCTAGTCTATGATCTCGGTAACGACGCCTGCGCCTACCGTGCGGCCGCCTTCGCGTACCGCGAAGCGCAGTCCGGGCTGCATTGCGATCGGAACGATGAGGTTGACTTCAAACGTGCTGCTGTCTCCGGGCATTACCATCTCGATGCCCTCTGCAAGCTTGATCTCTCCGGTAACGTCCGTGGTACGGAAGTAGAACTGAGGCTTGTAGCCTGAGAAAAACGGCGTGTGGCGGCCTCCCTCTTCCTTCTTGAGTACGTAAACTTCGCCTTTGAAGTGCTTGTGCGGCGTGATGCTTCCGGGCTTCGCCAGTACCTGGCCGCGCTCAACGTCATCTTTGCCTACGCCGCGGAGAAGTACTCCGACGTTGTCTCCGGCTTCCGCATCGTCAAGGATCTTGCGGAACATTTCAAGGCTGGTGGCTACTGTCTTCTGGGTGTCCCTGATTCCTACAATGGCTACTTCGTCTCCGGGCCTGATTATACCCTTCTCTACCCTGCCGGTCACAACTGTGCCGCGGCCGGTGATCGTGAAGACGTCTTCGATGGGCATGAGGAAGGGAAGGTCTACTTCGCGAACAGGGGTCGGGATGTAGTCATCGCATGCCTTCATGAGTTCCTGGATCTTCTCTGTCCACTCGTTGTCCTCGTCGCTCTCGAGTGCCTTGAGGGCGCTGCCGCGTACGATGGGGATGTCGTCTCCGGGGAACTCGTACTTGTTGAGAAGATCCCTGATCTCCATTTCAACAAGGTCGAGAAGCTCGGGGTCGTCCACCATGTCGCACTTGTTCATGAATACTACGAGTGCGGGCACGTTGACCTGGCGCGCAAGAAGCACGTGCTCGCGGGTCTGGGGCATGGGACCGTCTGCCGCTGATACGACAAGGATGGCTCCGTCCATCTGCGCTGCTCCCGTGATCATGTTCTTGATGTAGTCTGCGTGCCCGGGGCAGTCGATGTGTGCATAGTGGCGGGCCTCTGTCTGGTATTCAACGTGTGAGATGTTGATGGTGATACCGCGATCTCTCTCTTCCGGCGCCTTGTCGATCATGTCGAACGGAGTAAAGTCCGCTCCGCCGTGTCTCGCAAGCGTCTTCGTGATCGCCGCAGTCAGCGTCGTCTTTCCATGGTCGATATGGCCTATCGTTCCTATGTTGAGGTGCGGCTTGCTTCTTACAAATTTCTCCTTTGCCATTTCTGTCTTGCCTCCTTTAGATATTTCCTGATCTGTTGATCGATCTTCCGTATTGACTATATTTTCAGAAGTTCTTCAGCTACGCTCCTGGGCACTTCGTCATAATGGTGGAAAGTCATGGTGTACGAAGCCCTTCCCGATGTCTTGCTCCTCAGGTCCGTAGCGTAACCGAACATTTCTGCAAGCGGAACAAAGGCCTTGACCACCCTTGCATTTGCCCTTGTGCCCATTTCGGATACCTTTCCTCTTCTTGAGGAAATATTGCCCATTACATCTCCCATATACTCTTCCGGAACTACGACTTCAACGTCCATTATGGGTTCCATAAGCACGGGGTCAGCCTTTTTCAGCGCCTCTTTGATCGCCATCGAGCCCGCGATCCTGAAGGCCATTTCTGAGCTGTCGACTTCGTGATAGCTGCCGTCGACGATCGTGACCTTAATGCCTATCACAGGATAGCCGCCGAGGATACCGTTGTTGAGCGCCTCTTCGACGCCCTTCTGGGCAGCGGGGATGTATTCCTTCGGGACTACTCCGCCGACTATGCGGTCTTCCCACTCAAATCCCTTGCCCTCTTCAAGCGGTTCGACCTCAAGGACGACGTCTCCGTACTGTCCCTTACCTCCGGACTGACGGACAAATTTGCCCTGTGCCCTGGCGGGTCTCCTTATCGCCTCTCTGTAAGCGACCTGAGGACGCCCCACCTTCACTTCGACGTTGAACTCCCTGCGGAGCCTGTCAACTATGATCTCAAGGTGGAGTTCTCCCATACCGCTTATCAGGGTCTGCCCTGTCTCCTCGTTGACTGAAACGTGGAAAGTCGGGTCCTCTTCCGAAAGAGCGTCGAGCCCCTTGGCAAGCTTAATCTGGTCAGCCTTGCTCATGGGTTCTACGGAAAGCGATATGACGGGTTCCGGGAAGACCAGGTTTTCCAGCAGAACAGGGTTCTTTTCATCACAAAGCGTATCGCCCGTGCGGACCTGTTTGAGTCCGGGGATCGCTACGATCAGGCCTGCCTGCGCGCTGTCGAGCTCTTCGCGCTTGTTTGCATGCATCCTGAGTATCCTGCCTATCCTTTCACGGCGCCTTGTGTTCGTGTTGTAGATGGACATGCCGTTCTCTATGGATCCTGAATAGATCCTGCAGAAAGCAAGCCTGCCGACAAACGGGTCGACCATGATCTTGAACGCAAGAGCAGCGAAAGGCTGATCGGCAGAGGGGATGATCTCTATCTCCTTTTCCGGGTCATCGGGATCGTGCGCCTTGAGCGGGGGCATGTCGACAGGGCTCGGAAGATATGCAACTACAGCGTCAAGAAGCGGCTGTACACCCTTGTTTTTGAATGCCGAACCGCACATTACAGGCACGATATCGAGGTTTATGACGGCCTTCCTGATGATCTTTCTGATCAGGTCTTCGGGAACTTCCTCTCCCTCAAGGAAGAGGTTCATCATCTCGTCATCGTAGTCAGAGAGATTCTCTATCATCTCAGACCTTGCGATCTCTACTTCTTCTTCGAGCTGAGGCGGTACATCCGCGATATGGAATTCCGTCCCGAGCGTATCGTCATAGATTATCGCCTTTTTGGCGACAAGATCCACCATCCCGCTGAATCCGTCTTCGACGCCGATGGGGATCTGTATCGGGACAGCCCTGGCGCCAAGACGTCTGCGCATCTGGTCGACTACAGAGAAAAAGTCGGCTCCCACCCGGTCCATTTTGTTGACGAAAGCTATCCTCGGTACGCGATACTTGTCTGCCTGACGCCAGACTGTCTCTGACTGAGGCTCGACTCCGCCAACTGCACAAAAAACGGATACCGCTCCGTCAAGCACTCTCATGGAGCGCTCAACTTCAACAGTAAAGTCCACGTGCCCGGGTGTATCAATAATATTGATCAGGCAATCGCCCCAGAAACAGGTAGTAGCGGCAGACGTGATCGTGATGCCACGCTCACGCTCCTGCTCCATCCAGTCCATAGTAGCAGCACCTTCGTGGGTCTCACCCAGCTTGTGCTTACGGCCTGTGTAGAACAGGATCCTTTCTGTCGTTGTAGTCTTACCTGCATCTATATGCGCAGCTATTCCTATATTGCGCACCTTACTCAAGTCGATGCCCTGCATCGTCAACACCACCAAACTAAAACTTTAAAATCGATCTTCTTCACACTACCAGCGATAGTGTGCAAACGCACGGTTTGCTTCCGCCATGCGGTGGGTATCTTCCCTCTTCTTTACTGAACCGCCTTCGCCTTTGCAGGCATCGGTGAGTTCACGGGCAAGGCGTTCCACCATCGGGATGCCTTTGCGCGAACGTGAAAAATTGATGATCCAACGGATCGCCAGAGCCTGTGCCCTCTCAGGTTTGACCTCGACGGGAACCTGATATGTCGCTCCGCCGACTCTCCTCGGACGGACTTCGACCAGCGGACGAACGTTAGTCATCGCCTTTTCAAATACTTCTCCAGGCTCGATGTTCAGCCTGCTTCCCGCCAGATCCAGTGCTCCATAAAAAATCCTCTCAGCCGTGCTCTTTTTGCCGCCGAGCATCAGGCAGTTGATGAATTTTGTGATTGCCGGGTTCGCATAAACTGAATCGGGCGGCGATATACGTTTTTTTACATGTCCCTTGCGTGGCATATAGGGCCAACCTCCCTTTGATAATACAATTACTTCGGTCTGCGAGCGCCGTAGAGCGAACGGCTCTGACGACGGTTTTCAACGCCGCCGCAGTCAAGTGTTCCCCTGATTATGTGATAACGGACACCAGGCAGGTCCTTTACACGTCCGCCGCGGACGAGGACTACTGAGTGTTCCTGAAGATTGTGTCCCACACCCGGTATATAAGCAGTAACTTCTATTCCGTTGGTAAGACGCACGCGTGCGACTTTACGGAGAGCAGAGTTCGGCTTCTTAGGAGTAACGGTATAGACGCGGGTACAAACTCCGCGGCGCTGCGGGTTCTCCTGAAGAGCAGGGGCGCTCATGCGACGCCTCTTGTTCTCTCTGCCTGTGCGAATAAGCTGGCTTATTGTTGGCAAATAGCTCCCTCCTTCCCTGGTTGATATTTCTTTCTACTTTTTAAGAAGTGCCGCCGCAGCAGTCTTTCTTGTCACGGCGCATGCCCTTCCCAACTGCAGCGATGTTTCTGCCCACTCAACAGGCACTGCGCGCTTCTTTGCCTCTTCAAGTATCTCTGACAACAGACGCGCATCCGCTTCTTTTGAAAGAAAAACCTTAACTGCTTCATCCGCCTTGAGTTTTCTCAGGACTGCGTTTATTCCTGCCACCCTTCCGGATGAAGCCAGTTCATTCAAAGGCACACGGACACCTCCTGTGCAAAGGCGCACCAGAGTATATTAACAGCGGAAGCCTCAGGTGTCAATAAACCCCAAGGCTTCCGCTGAATATTTTTTTTGATTCAAAGATTTTAAGTAGAATTACTTACCTTTCCGCTGCGATCAGCTTTTCTGAGCTGCCGCTTCTTCCGTCTGCGGGACAGATGATTCGGAGGTCTCTGTTATTACTACCTTCCTGTATCTTTCGATCCCCGTCCCCGCGGGTATGAGCAGTCCTATTATAACGTTCTCCTTCAGACCGACAAGGTTGTCCACGTCGCCTCTTACCGCGGAAGCGGCAAGTACCTGTGCCGTCTGCTGGAACGATGCCGCCGAGAGGAAGCTGTCGGTGGCAAGGGCCGCCTTCGTGACTCCGTGTACGACAGGGGTCCACTGCGGTTCTTCCCTCAGTCTCCTTACGAAAGAGACGCGCTGGATCAGCTGTTTGTGGTCCGATGGTGCCTGCTTCGGGCGTACCGTTATGTTCTCAGCTCCGGAGGAAGCTATGCTGTCAAGGACTTTGCTCGTTACCTCCTGACCGGCCTCTGAGACCGTGTTGCCCTTTGTGTCCTTGATGGTCTCCAGAAGGATCTTGCCGAGGGCTCTCTCGGTGAGTACCTGTCTGATCACCTTTTCTCTCGTGATTATGTTGCCTTCGCTTTCGATGCCGGATATCGAGCCCTCTACGATGCCTCTCACGATCGAACCGTCGATGCTGTGTGTGATGTTTTCGATCACTTCTCCATCGGAGTTGATCGCCTGAGTGAGAGGCTTGCCGAAGTAATGCTCTATCAGCACGTGGTGCATCGAATCGGTGAGATTGATGTGTTCTGGATTCTTCCAGAGCTTGATCTCACTGATGTTGTTGGCTATCAGGGTCTTTATCGCGAGCGAATCGACCATCGTATCCATCTGGGCAACGACTCTGCCGTCCTTTTCAACATCTGCCGCAAACCAGGCGGCATCCTCGCACTCATCAAGCACGTTGGTATTCCTCACGAGCATTGGCTGCGGCGGGAGCGATACGATCCTGACAAGATCCGCGGGAGATAGTCTCGTTCCGGCTTTTATAAGGACCTCGCCGGTCTCTTCCGACTTAAAGTCCCTGATAAGCTCAAGGCCTTCCATCGCCCTTCTGAAGCTTGCGTCTCCTAGCACGACACGGAGCTCGCCTTCCTTGTCCTTAACGATCAGTTCTCCTGACGCTCCGCCGGGCTTGAGCATCTCTCCGAGCGCGGCTTTCGTTATATGCTCCTGGATCTCACCGTCTTTTTTGAGAAGATCTCCCGGTGCGTCGATGATCCTGCAGTCCCTGAGGAAATTGTAAGATTCTTCCAGCGAGGCCTGATTCTGTTCGGATATCTGCCTGATGCTTGCTTCGAGATCTTCTTTCCATACGAGTTCGCCGGAGACGAAGGAGCTGTCTCCTTCTTCGATGACCCGAACACGGTTGATCGGAGCGACCTTGCGAAGTATCGTCTCTATGTGCTTATCGTTTATCGAGACGCCCTGCGAGCGGTAGACTTCCTGGATGCCGTCCAGAAGATAGTGCTGGACCGCCTCGAGCCCTTCAACTTCCAGAAGCTGCTGAGGATCTATGTATCCCTCGGTGAGGACCATCCCCTTTGTTATCGTGCAGCCTTCCTCGATGCCTGAGAGCAGGTTCTGAGAGGCAGGTATGTTGTAGGATATCCTCTCCTCGGTACCGTCTTCCTTTACAACTCCGATGACGAGCTTTTTCTTGCCGTCCGTCTCCCTTATCTCAAGGAGAGTGCCGCTGACTTCGGCAAGTATCGCGACCTTTTTGGGCCTGCGGACTTCGAAGAGCTGCTCGATCCTCGGAAGACCCTGGGTGATGTCTTCTCCCGTGAACTGGCGGACGCCTCCCGTGTGGAACGTTCTCATCGTAAGCTGCGTTCCGGGTTCTCCTATTGACTGGGCCGCTACGACTCCGACAGATTCACCGATCGCGACCTTCTTTCTGGTCGCAAGGTCCCTTCCGTAACAGGCGCGGCATATACCGTGCCTGAGGCCGCATGTGAGCGGGCTGCGGACCCAGACGGAACTGATCCCCTTTGATTCGATGTATTCGGCCTTCTCGGCAGATATCTCTTCATCCCTGGCAAGGAGGAGCTCCCCGGTCTCGGGATCGACAACGTCCCTGAGGCTGGTCCTTCCCGCAAGACGCTCGGACATCGGTATCGTGGCCTTTCCATCCTGCTGCAGGAGCGGACGGATCTCTATGCCCTTGTCCGTTCCGCAGTCCTCATCCATTATTATGAGGTCCTGGGCCACATCGACCAGACGCCGTGTAAGGTAGCCGGACTTTGCTGTACGGAGAGCCGTGTCGGCAAGTCCCTTCCTTGCTCCGTGCGTCGATATGAAGTATTCAAGCGTATTCAGGCCCTCTTTGAAGTTCGCGACTATCGGATAGCGGATGATGCGCCCCGACGGGTCAGCCATAAGTCCGCGTATACCGGCCATCTGTGCGACCTGTCCGCGAGATCCGCGGGCTCCGGAATCGACCATGATCCTGAGCGGGTTGGTCTCGTCCATGCTTTCCATGATCTTGTCGGCGATGAGCCTTCCTGCGTCAGACCAGAGGATGTCTTTCTGCCTCATGTACTCGTCTTCGGTCAGGATACCCATTTCATACTGAGAAGTGAGATCCTCTTCCTGTTCGAGGGTCACGGCCAGTATCTCCTTCTTCTCAGGAGGCACTATGACGTCGCCGACGCCGAGGCTGATCCCGCTGTGAGTCGACCAGTGGTAACCCAGCGCCTTGATCTCATCGAGCATCTCCACCATCGCGGTCTGTCCGACCTTGTCGTATGCCGTGTCAAGAAGAGAGCCCATCTCTTTTTTATTGATAGTCTTGTTGATAAATCTAAGGTCGGGATGAAGCGCCGAATTAAACAGCACGCGTCCCGGCGATGTCTCTATCCACTTTCCGTCGATAGTTTCGCACTTCCACGAAGGATCGGCTTTGATCCTGATCTTTGAATTGACGTGGACGACAGAGTGGTCAAGCGCGGACATTACATCTTCGGCATCATTGAAGTACAGGCCTTCTCCCTTCATCCCGTCCCTCATGCTGGTAAGGAAGAATACGCCGAGGATGATGTCCTGTGTCGGTATAACGACAGGCTTTCCGCTCGCCGGAGAGAGCAGGTTGTTCGAGGAGAGCATGAGCACTCTGGCCTCTGTCTGAGCCTCCAGTGAAAGCGGAACGTGGACTGCCATCTGATCTCCGTCAAAGTCTGCGTTGAATGCGGTACAGACCAGAGGATGGAGCCTGATAGCCTTGCCTTCGATAAGCACGGGTTCAAAAGCCTGTATCCCAAGGCGGTGAAGCGTAGGCGCCCTGTTGAGCATTACGGGATGGTCCTTGATAATGCCCTCGAGTATGGCCCAGACTTCGTCCCTGCCTCTTTCGATAAATCTTCTTGCGCTCTTGACGTTGGGTGTGAGACCGCTTTCGACAAGCTTGTGCATGACGAACGGCTTGAAGAGCTCAAGCGCCATCTGCTTCGGCAGACCGCACTGGTAGATCTTCAGGCTCGGTCCGATGACGATGACCGAACGTCCCGAATAGTCGACGCGTTTCCCGAGCAGGTTCTGACGGAAACGTCCCTTTTTGCCCCTGAGCAGGTCTGTAAGGCTCTTGAGCGGCCTGTTGCCTGCTCCGAGCACCGCTTTGCCCCTGCGGCCGTTGTCTATCAGGGCATCGACCGATTCCTGGAGCATCCTCTTCTCGTTGCGCACTATGATCTCAGGAGCCTTCAGCTCCTGAAGCTTGCGCAGACGGTTGTTTCTGTTTATTACCCTGCGGTAGAGATCATTGAGGTCGGAGGTCGCAAAACGGCCGCCGTCGAGCTGGACCATCGGCCTCAGATCGGGCGGGATGACGGGCAGAACCGAGAGCACCATCCATTCCGGTTTGCTGTCGCTCTTCCTGAAATCCTCAGCGACCTGGAGCCTCTTGACCAGCTTGCGCTTTTTCTGGCCCGAACACTCCGCGATGTCTTCTCTTAACGAGGAGACCAGAAGGTCGATATCCATCTGTTCCAGGAGCGTATATACCCCTTCGGCTCCGATACCGGCCTCAAAGGTCTTGTCGTACGCCGAGCAGATGGCCTGCTCCCTCTCGAGGATTATGTCAGCCCTTTCAAAGGGGGATTCCCCTCCGTTGATGACTATGTAGCAGGGGTCTTCCAGGGTCTCCGTCTCTTCGACAGTCTGGAAGCGCCTGGGGTACTTCTGGCTGTAAAGCCTGTACTCGCTCTCTGAGATCACGTCGTTCTTGGCGAACGGCAGATGCACGACAGAGGTGACTATGAAGGCCTCCTGGTTGTTTATGACGGCCCTTTCAAACTTAAGTCCGCTGTCTGCCTCCTTCATCGACTTCATCTTCGATTCGGGAACGATCGTGTTTGAGGACTGATCATCGTCTTCCCTTATAACGCGGTAGGCACTCTCCGTCTTGAAGAGTTCGTCGCCGTATTCGTTCCTGATCCGGTTCACCTGGGCTGCGGTGATGACATCGCCCTCATCAACGTTGATCTCCTCGACCTTCGTGATCCTGAAAGCCTCTTCTGCCTTGAACTTGGGATCATAGAAGCGATGGATGCGCTCCTCGGATGCTGAGATCAGCTTGCCTCTGCGGGCAAGATCTATCCTGCGCCCTTCGCTGACGACCTTATAGACCCTCTCCCTGCGGCGTGTGGGGGCGAAATATACGACCTTTTCAAGCTCTTTTGTAGAAGTTCCGAGCAGCAGACTCAGTCTGCTCGGGATCCCTCTGAGATACCAGATATGGACGACCGGGGCCGCAAGTTCGATATGGCCCATCCTCTCTCTGCGCACGCGGTTGTCTGTGACCTCCACTCCGCAGCGGTCGCATACGACCCCTCTGAACTTGGGGCCGCTTCTCTTATATTTTCCGCAGGCGCACTCATAGCTGCGGGTCGGACCAAATATCCTTTCGCAGAAAAGTCCGTCTTTCTCCGGACGAAGCGTCCTGTAATTTATCGTTTCAGGCTTTTTGACTTCACCGCTCGAAAGCTCCCTGATCCTTCCGGGGGAGGACAGTTTGGTCCTTACTCCGGCGATCTCGCGATTTAAGTTAGCCATTAAATATCATCCCCCTGATCATCCTTCTCAGGAACAATGTCATTGAAGAGATCCGCAACATCATCCTTCAGGACTTCGGCTTCTTTTTCTTCATCCGTTTCGTGCAGATCCATGGAGCTGTATTCAAACGCATGATCATGGAAGAGGTCGCTGTCAGATATCTTCGAAGGTCTGCCTAGGCTGAAATCTTCCTCAAGGCTGTCGACTGTCGAATCCGGCTTGAACGAGACATGGCGCCTGTTCTCCCTGCCGCCGTCCTCGTCCTCTTCTGAAAGCACTAGCTCTCCGAACGTGCCGTCCGAGTACTTTATCTCGACATCCAGCCCGAGCCCCTGAAGTTCCTTGATAAGGACCCGGAAGCTCTCGGGAACGCCGGGTTTTGCGAGGTTCTCGCCCTTGACGATCCTTTCGTAAGTCTTGAGCCTTCCTCTTATGTCGTCCGATTTGACTGTGAGCATCTCCTGAAGCATATGTGCCGCACCGTAGCCTTCAAGGGCCCAGACTTCCATTTCACCGAACCTCTGGCCTCCGAACTGGGTCTTTCCTCCCAGAGGCTGCTGGGTTATCAGGCTGTACGGGCCTATCGAGCGGGCGTGGATCTTGTCGTCGACAAGGTGTATCAGTTTGAGCATGTACATGACCCCGACCGCGACCTTGTTTGCCATCGGTTCACCTGTTCTTCCGTCATAGAGGGTTATCTTGCAGTCATCCCTCATCTCGGGATACTTTGTCCTCTGGATCTCCTTGACGTAAGGCATGAGCTCTTCAGCTGTGACCGATTCGAAGACCGGCGTGACGACCTTCCAGCCGTTCTGCATGGCAACAAAGCCCATCACAGTCTCAAGCACCTGTCCGAGGTTCATTCGGCTCGGAACTCCGAGCGGGTTGAGGACTACATCGACAGGCGTTCCGTCTGACAGGTACGGCATATCTTCCTCTGCCATGATCCTGGATACGACGCCCTTGTTGCCGTGGCGTCCGGCCATCTTGTCGCCCTCGGTTATCTTGCGGAACTGGGCGACATATACCTTTACGACCTCGTTCACGCCGGGGCTCATGTCCTCGCTGTTCTTATCCCTGGAGAGCCTCTTGATCTCGACGACCTTTCCGCCCTCTCCGTGCGGGACCCTCAGACATGTGTCGCGGACTTCCCTTGCCTTCTCGCCGAAGATCGCCCTGAGAAGCTTTTCTTCAGGCGACTGGTCGGACTCGCCTTTCGGTGTGACCTTTCCGACAAGTATGTCTCCAGCCTTTACTTCTGCGCCTATCCTGACTATTCCGTCCTCGTCGAGGTTCTTCAGGGCATCTTCGCCAACGTTGGGGATGTCCCTCGTTATCTCTTCGGGGCCGAGTTTCGTGTCTCGCGATTCGACCTCATACTCTTCTATATGTATAGAGGTGTAGAAATCTTCCTTGACAAGTCTCTGGCTCAGGAGTATGGCGTCTTCAAAGTTGTATCCTTCCCACGAGACGAATGCGACGAGCACGTTGCGTCCGAGGGCAAGTTCTCCTCCGTCGCAGGCCTGTCCGTCAGCGATCACCTCACCGGCCTCTACCTGCTGACCGTGGTAGACGATAGGTCTCTGATGGATGACCGTACCCTGGTTGGACCTTCTGAATTTCGGCATCGTATAGATGTCTTTTTCGTTGTCTTCCGTGGTGATCTCTATCCTGTCCGAATCCACGTATGTTACTGTTCCTGCTCTCCTTGAGACGGCACATGAACCTGAGTCCTTGGCTATACGGTGTTCTATGCCGGTGCCTACTATCGGAGAGTCGGGGAAGACAAGGGGAACAGCCTGCCGCTGCATGTTAGATCCCATAAGCGCCCTGTTCGCGTCATCGTGTTCAAGGAACGGGATAAGGGCAGTCGATATGGATACTATCTGCTTCGGAGAAATGTCCATGTACTCCAGCTGCTCAGGCTGTATCTCTATCGTGTTGTCGTGGTGCCTGACATAGATGCCGGTGCCGCCGTCCGTCGGGAGGATCTTCCCGTCTTCGGATATCGGCGTATCGGCACGTCCGACATAGTACTCGTCTTCGTCGTCCGCTGAAAGGTATTCTATTTCGTCCGTCAGGTATCCGTTGACGACTTTCCTCCTGGGACATACAAGGAAGCCGTACTCATTTATCCTTGCAAATGTCGCAAGAGATGTGACCAGCCCTATGTTGGGACCTTCGGGAGTCTCTATCGGACAGACCCTTCCGTAGTGGGTATGATGGACGTCACGGGCTTCGAATCCGGCACGTTCCCTGCTAAGTCCTCCGGGACCGAGTGCCGAGAGTCGGCGCCTGTGCGTTAGCTCGGCAAGCGGGTTTGTCTGGTCCATAAACTGCGACAGCTGTCCCGAACCAAAGAATTCCCTCAGCGCAGCCGATATCGGACGAACGTTGATAAGGTCCTTGGCCATTGCCGTGGCAAGGTCGGGGGTCGTGGTCATGCGCTCCCTTGCGATCCTTTCCATCCTCAGAAGGCCTATGCGGACCTGGTTCTGAAGAAGTTCGCCGACCGCGCGGACCCTCCTGTTGCCGAGGTGGTCTATGTCGTCTATGTGTTCGTTCCCGTCGCGAAGCTTTATAAGGCTCTTGATTATCGCCACTATATCCTCAACGGTAAGAAGGCGTTCCGTGCTCGGGATATCGAGCTGCAGCCTTCTGTTTATCTTGTACCTTCCGACCCTTCCGAGGTTGTACCTTCTGGGATCGAAGAAAATGCTGCTGATATATTCCCTGGCATTCTCCATCCTGGCCGGTTCATTGGGCCTCAGTTTACGGAAGAGCTCAAGTATCGCCGCGTCGGGCGTGGTCGTGTTGTCTCTTTCGATGGTGGCGGATATTGCCGGATCCACGTCCCAGACCCAGATCTTGGTCCTGCCGCTTTCCCAGAGGACCTCGAGATCTTCTTTGGTGAGCCTTTTATTCTTGGGGATGACGACAGATCCTTCTCCTTCGCCGGAGACTATCGTCTCGGCCAGAAGCATGCCTCTGACTTCGTCCTCAACAAGATCTCTTTCCACTTCTTTCGCTCCGAAGAGGGAGAGAAGCTCTTCCGTGCTCTGGATGCCGAAAGCTCTCAGCATCATGGTCACGGGGATCTTTTTCCTGTTGTCGATCTTCACTGACAGGACTTCGCCCGGGGCCAGGTCAAATTCGATCCATGCCCCACGGTCCGGTATCAGTTTGGCCATAAAGGATTCCTGGCCGGGAATGCCGAGTTCGGCGCTCAGATAGACGCCTGCAGACCTCGCAAGCTGATTAACGACGACACGTTCCGTGCCGTTGATAATGAATGTTCCTCTCTCTGTCATCGCGGGGAAATCGCCAAGATAGATCTCCTCTTCCTTGATCTCGCGCGTCTTTCTGTTGACCAGCCGGATCGTCGCGCGCAGAGGTCTCGACCATGTAAGGTCCCTGCTGCGTGCCTCATCCAGACTCATGACTACAGGATCGACATAATATCTTACGAACTCAAGGGCGAATGAACCGTCGTAGCTTTCGATGGGGAAAACCTCATCGAAAAGTTCCTGGAGACCCTGCGAGGCTCTTGCGTCGGGATCCGTATCAGCCTGAAAGAACCACTGATATGAATTGCGCTGGACCTCAACAAGATCCGGCAGAGCGATAAGATTTTTTTCTTTCCCAAAAACCTTGCGCTGCTCAAAAGACTTGCCTGATGGTGTCTTAACCTGCATGGGAGCAACCTCCCTGAATGGAATATTTGGTGAGATCGTACAATCGTACAAATGAGTATTTTAACAAAAAAGCGACAACTGTCAATAGACAGGTGTCGCCTGTTTTTGATCTGTTGGTGTCGAGGAGGGGAATTGAACCCCTATGGGCGCTAGCCCACTGGATCCTGAATCCAGCGCGTCTACCAGTTCCGCCACCCCGACATATATGTGATTTGAGTTTGCTGAATGAGCTTGCAACGCAGAGGATTTTATCAGGTAGTTCGATCTTTGGCAAGAAGTTAATTCCATAACCGCTGCCGATCCGGCTGTCATTCCTTTTATTAAATGTTTTTTCTGTCTGACCGGATCAAAGCCGGGGAGCAATGCAGCCCCTGCCATATTTCACTGAGGATATTAAAAATTTTCAATAATTCCTCTATAAGGATAAATCAAGGCATTTTGTCTCCGGACCGTCCGTTTCCTCAAAGCAGACGGCCGATCTCATTGCGGCACCTCCGGACTACAGCTGCTGCAACGATTTTCCCGATATCCTGCATACCTGGCCATCAAATGATCATAAGTGAACAAAAGTGATCAAAATTATATTTAAGGAATAAAAATAGTGAAATCATGCACAACAAACTGATATATATGTTAAAATTTTCATATTGGGGAAGATTGGCATTTAATATGAGATCGCCGGTCTGAAAAATCATCTTCAACTCAGGAGGGATTTTGTGTGAAAGTACTTCAGCTAAGAACGGAGAAGTGCGTACAGTGCAAAGAATGCATGTCCGCATGTTCCAAGGCATGGTTCAAGGAAGATTCTCCAGCACTTTCTAGGATCACGGTGGAAAACAAAGCAACATATCCTAACATCAACGTCTGCAACCAGTGCGGCGCGTGCATCGAAGTCTGCCCGACACAGGCGCTCGAGCGTGACGCTAACGGGGTCGTGCAGGTCCGTAAGGACAAGTGCACATCCTGTCTCATGTGTGTGGGTTTCTGCCCCTCCGCGAGCATGAGGTTCAACGGCACAAAGCAGACCGAGCCCTTCAAGTGCATTTCTTGCGGCATCTGCGCAAAAGCATGCCCGACCGGAGCTCTTGAACTCCTTACGACACCGGAATCAAAGTAAGAAGGGATGACGAAAATGGATATGAAAGAGATGAAACTTCTATCGGAATGGTCTTACGAGCCGGCGAAGATCCATCGCGGATACGCGAGAGAGACACTCTACGTCGGACTTGGAAATAAAGACGGCAACTACAAGTTTGAGAAACGCCCCGTCTCCGATGACATGATCGAAAAGTTCACGGGCGGACGCGGCTTCGGCCTCAAGCTGCTCTGGGACGCAGTGACAGAAAAAACGAAGTGGGACGACCCCGAAAACGAGCTGGTCATCGCCGGAGGTCCCTTCTGCGGTATCACCCAGTATCCCGGCACGGGAAAATCATACACCGTATTCCTCTCCCCTGCCACGAAACAGACCTACAACAGCAACGCAGGGGGATACTTCGGCCCCTTCCTCAAGTTCTCGGGCTTCGACGCGCTTGAGATCCAGGGCAAGGCCGACAGGCCTGTCGTAGTTTTCATCGACGGCGACAACTATAAAGTCCAGATATTCGAGTCGACCCTCGAAGACAACAACGCGTACTACATTTCCGAGGAGCTCCACGACTACTTTGCGAAGGACGAACAGGACAAGCGCACGATATCCGTCATCTCCACAGGTATGGCGGCGAAGACGAGCTACATCGTCGGGCTCAACTTCAGCTTCTATGACGTACGCAGAAAAGCCGTCAGGCTCAAGCAGGCGGGGCGCGGCGGCGGCGGCACCGTACTCAGCGACAAGAACGTAGTCGCAATAGTCGTGAAGCGCACGAAGTTCACCGGCGCTGAAAACGATCCCGTCGACATCGAAGCGATCATGAAGGCCGGAGTAAGCCTCCACAAGCGCATCCACGACCATGACAACGAGCAGTGCAAGATGCGCTCGGTAGGTACCGCGCACCTTACCGAGATCATGGACGACTACGAACTGCTGCCCGTAAACAACTACAAATTCGGCAGCCACAAGGACATCAACAACATCAGTTCGGACGAATACGCCAAACTCTTCAGTCAGGGCATGGCTGACGGATGCTGGTACGGATGCTCACTGGCATGCGCCAGGCTGTAGACCACTTCCCGCTCCAGACCGGCCCCTGGAAGGGCAAAGAAGTCGTTGTCGACGGACCGGAATATGAGACGGCAGCCGGACTCGGATCCAACGTAGGTGTCTTTGATCCTTACTGGACGATCGAGGCCAACTTCTACGCTGACCATTACGGATTCGACACGATCTCGCTTGGGACTACGATCGCCTGGGTATGTGAGTGCTATGAGCTCGGACTTATCAACAAGGAGCACACACACGGTCTTGAACTCACCTTCGGAAACAAGAAGGATCTCATGGAGCTGATCCACCGCATGGCAGCCGGTTCCGACGACTTCGTCGTTGCGACGGGCAAGGGAATAGAAGCCGCGCGTGAATATTACGCAGAGCACTACGGCGCCGACCTCGAGGTCATGAAGAAGATCGGAATGGTGTGCCAGGGTCTTGAGGCCTCGGAGTACAGGTGCCAGGAATCCATCGCACAGTGGGGCGGATACTTCCTCACACTGAAGGGTCCCCAGCACGACGAAGCATGGCTCATCTTCATGGACATGGTCAACAAGCAGCTTCCGACATACGAAGACAAGGCAGAGGCTCTCTACTTCTTCCCGAACTTCCGTCTTTGGTTCTCTCTCCACGGTCTCTGCAAGCTCCCGTGGAACGACATCGAACCCGTCGACAACAGCATCAAATATAAGGGCATAGAGGCAGCAAGAGTACCTGAGCACCTCAACAACTACCTGACCATATACACTGCCATCACAGGCAGGCCGCTCGACAGGGAAGGTATGATCCTTCAGTCTGAGAGGGTCTACAACTTCGAGCGCATCTTCAACCTCCGCATGGGCAAGGGCACTTCAAAGTTCCACGAAGCACCGGACCGCGGACTTGGTCCTGTGTGGGAAGACGAATGGATGGCAAGGCCCGACTACTTTGATGCCAGGCTGAAGGAATTCGGCGAGGAGATCGAAGGCAAGTCGGTAAAAGAGAAGATAGCTCTTCTCCAGAAGCACCGCCGCTCCCAGTGGGCCCAGCTCAAGGCCGCTGTCTACAAACGCCGCGGATGGAACAAGAACGGCATCCCAACAATGAAGACCGTTAAACGTCTTGGCATCGACTATCCGGAAGTTGTTGCTCTCCTTGAGAAACACCTCAAACCGGAAGATGAGTTCGAGGACGCGTAGGAAAGAAAGAGAAATGATAACAGTAAACGGGAACCGGTCAGAGTGGGAAGAGGGTCTCACTGTCGAGAAGCTCCTGGCAAGGGAGAACTACACTTTCAGGATGATCTCCGTGTGGATCGATGACCGTCCGGTCGAGAAGAAGGAATATTCCACGAAGCTGATCCCCGATGGAGCAAAAGTCCAGGTCATACACAACATCAGCGGAGGTTAAAACCGCGAAAGAGATGCCCGGATGACAGAACAAGGCGGAGCGTCAGATAATTTCGCTCCGCCTTGTTTTTTTTATAGTATCGCATTATGCCCGCCGATCGTCCCTTACATATACCCTTTCGATATAGTCTGAGTTGAACGCATGGAGCAGGGCTCCGTATCTTTTGAACGAGAAGTCGAGAGTCCCGCCCATTTCCGGTCTTGGGTCGGCATCATCTATGTCGAGGACGAGATGGTCGCTTGACGCTCCGAGGACTGTTACTCCCGGGGTCAGAGGCATCAGATCCTCCGGAATGACATCCTGTTTCCCGATTGCGGCTATTGCCCTGTATCTCATTCCCCTGTCCTCAAAATGCGGCACCTTGCCGAAGGCGTCGGTCCCGATGGGGCCAAGGGGCCTGGAGGGCTTACGTGCGATTTCTACATATTCTGCGGTAAGGACGAAGGCGTCCTGCCGCAGTCCTTCTATCACATTGGTTCCGCACCTTCCCCTGAGAAGGGCTCCGCCTATCCTGAGGTGGTTTATCTCAGGCGGAGTTATGTCCGAGTTGAGCATCTCATAAAACAGGTTCGTTCCGCCACCGGAGATCAGCCACTTATTGTTTCCCAATGCTCTCTGAAGTTCCGAGGATATATCGACGAGCATTTTCAGATTCTCTTTGGAGGGCATTACCCCGCCGAAACATCCGAAATTTGTCCCTACTCCGATGCACCGGATCCACCGGCATTTTCGGAAGAGGTCGGCCATCTCTCCTATCCTGTCCGGCCATATGCCCTCCCTGAGATCTCCTACGTCTGTCATAAGCAGGACATCAAATTCCTTCTTCTCGGAGGCACATAATTTTTCAAGCTCTGTGATCGTCCCGGGCATCGAGATGAGAGACCAGTCGGCATAGGAGAGCATCTCATGCAGTTCGCTCAGCATGGGTATCCTTAGGAGCCCCAGAGGTGCCCTGATCCCTGCTTTTCTGAAAGCAGCGATATTCTTCATCCTGCTGTCCATCAATGAATATATCCCGCCCTCAAGTATCGCCTCCGCTATTTTTATGTCGCCGCATACGCACTTTACTACCGAATCTGCCCTTATGCCTCTGGCAAGGCAGATCTCCCTCACTTTGGATGCGTTGCAGGTCACGGCATCGAGATTTATCGTTAGATGCGGGTTCGTCACATTTCAGACCTCCAGCACGCAACGAAATGTCCAGGGTCATGTTCCTTCAGCACCGGAGTCTCGCAGAGGCAGCGCTCTGTGCTTCCTCCGCACCTGTGCGCGAAGACGCAGCCCTCAAAATCCTCTGAAGGCGCGCTCGGTACTTCGTCCGACAGGACCACAGAGTCTATCGTTCGTTTCCCAAGCACGGGGACCGCGCTCAGGAGAGTCTTTGTGTAGGAGTGCAGCGGGTTTTCAAAAATACTGCTGTAAGGACCGTACTCGACCAGGCGTCCGAGATACATTATCCCCACACGGTCGCTTACATGCCTCACAACCGCAAGGTCGTGTGCAATGAACATGAGGGAGAGATCGAATTCCTCCCTCAGATCAAGAAGGAGGTTCAATATCTGGGCCTGTATCGACACGTCGAGAGCCGAGACCGGTTCGTCGGCTATTATGAAATCGGGGGCGACGGCAAGCGCCCTCGCGATACTTATCCTCTGTCTCTGTCCCCCTGAAAACTGGTGGGGATACCTGTCTGCCTGGGAGCTGAGGACTCCGACCTTGTCAAGGTAATACATAGCCTTCTCCTCCGCCTCCCTGCGGCTTCCCGCAAGGCCGTGGAACATTATCGGCTGAGTGACGATCTCCTTGACGGTGTGCCTCGGATTGAGAGACGAATAGGGGTTCTGGAAGACCATCTGCATCTTTTTCCTGAATGGCCTGAGTTCCCTTTCTTCCAAATCAGTTATGTCCGTCCCGTCATATATGATCTTGCCGGCATCCGGTTTATAGAGCCTGATTATGGTCCTCGCAGCGGTGGACTTACCGCAGCCCGATTCCCCCACCAGTCCGAATATCTCTTTTCTCTTCAGCGAAATCGAAAAATCCTTGACAGCATCGACATATTTTTTCTTTTCAAAAGGACCTGAACGGGACAGCGGGAATTTTTTTGTCATGTTTTTCACTTCCAGAAGCAGATCGTCTCTGTCCATCAAAGTCCCCTCCCTCCCGCAAAATGACAGCATACACAGTGCCCTTCTTCGATCTCCCTCATCCGGGGATACTCTTTTTCACAAATGCTTTGTGCCATTTCACACCTTGGGCAGAATGCGCAGCCCGCAGGCATGTCAAAGGGGTTCGGGACCATGCCTGAGATCTGGCGAAGCATCTCACGCTCCCCTGCCATTTTGGGTATCGATCCCAGCAGGCCTACGGTATAAGGATGGGCCGGCCTGGAAATGACAGCCTCTGAGCTGCCCCTTTCGATCACCCGTCCGCAGTACATCACTATTATGTTGTCCGATACTCCGGAGACCAGAGAGAGATCGTGCGTGATGAGGATCATGGAACTGTTGTTTTTCCTGACCAGGCTGTAGAGCCGCTTGATCAGCTGTGCCTGAACGGTCACGTCAAGCGCCGTCGTCGGTTCATCGGCAATTATAAGAGAGGGGGAGGTGGCCAGTGATATCGCTATTATGACCCTCTGCCTCATTCCTCCGCTGAACTGGTGCGGGTAATAGTTGACCCTGCTCTCGGGCGATGGTATCCCGACAAGCCTAAGCAGTTCCACCGCCCTTTTATGAGCCTCCCTGCCCCTGAGCCCTTCGTGCAGTTCCAGCGTCTCGCATATCTGTCTTTTGATCGTGTAGACCGGATTGAGGGAGGTCATTGGGTCCTGGAAGATCATCGAGATCTTATTTCCCCTTATCCTCTCCATTTCCCTCTCCGATTTTTTCAGCAGCGACTCACCTTCAAATATTATATCTCCGCCTGCTATCCTCCCGGGCGGATCTATAAGCCTCAGGACCGAAAAACCTGTGACCGACTTACCGCATCCGGACTCGCCCACCACACCGAGGATCTCGCCTCTTTTCAGGGAGAAGCTGACTCCGTCAACAGCCTTCACCACTCCCCTGAATGTGTGGAAATGTGTACTGAGATCCCGTACTTCGAGGAGTACTCCGTTATCATTTTTTGCTTCTTCTGTCATCGTCATAAGTGTCGCACCTACTTAAGGCGGGGATTGAACTCATCCCGCAGAAAATCTCCGAGCAGGTTCATGCCGACGACCAGAAGCATCAGCACGAGTCCCGGAAATACAGATACCCACCAGAGCCCGCTGAAAAGTACGTTATAACCCTGCGCCACCAGAAGCCCGAGCGACGGTTCGGTTATCGGTATGCCTATGCCAAGGAAGCTGAGCGTTGCCTCGCTCAGGATGACAGTGCCTATCTGAAGTGTGGCAATTACTATCACCGGTGTCATGACGTTCGGCAATATGTGTCTGAAGAGGATGACCCTCTCAGGGAACCCTATGACCTTGGCGGCCTCGACATACTCCTTGTTTTTTTCCGCCATGGCAGTCCCCCTTACTGTCCTTGCGTATGTGACCCACCCCGAGAATGAGAGCGCAAGGATGATCTTCCACACGCCCCTTCCGAATGCGATCAGCACAAGCATTGCGATCAGCAGGCTAGGGAAGGAGAGCTGTACGTTGACAAGCCCCATTATCAGGGAGTCAAGCCTGCCTCCCTTGTATCCTGAG
>Ga0209509_1000143_pt1 | contig 79352 bp, 82 predicted proteins | sample BioC13SIPDNA_FD_185743 | JGI IMG/M metagenome (GOLD analysis project Ga0209509, IMG submission 185743) | Anaerobic biogas reactor microbial communites from Washington, USA - Biogas_R1_A C13 SIP DNA (SPAdes) (version 2) | ecosystem: Engineered > Bioreactor > Anaerobic > Unclassified | place...
TTACTACTGAAGATAATTTAAGGAGGTTTTTGTTTATGAAAAAACTTATCTGCATGGTCATCCTTGTGTCGATGGCTGTTTTCTCCGCTGCTCCGGTCTGCGCAGCGGCTGAAGCAGCACAACAAGCAGGAACGCAAGGGGCCATAACGCCTCAATTCACCTACATCTCATTGCTGATTCCGGGCCTTTCGATCAACTCGTCAGGAAAAGCCACCTGCCAAGGATTTACTTCAGCTTACGACAGTTCTCACACCACCAGGCTGACAGTAGAATTGCAAAAGTTCAGCGCCGGCGGCTGGAGCACCATCAAGTCATGGTACGCTTCAGCGACCGGGATCTCCATCGCTGGCATTGAGGAAAATTATTACGTTGTTCATGGCACTTATCGAGTATGCGCTACTGCCAAAATTTATAACGCTTTCGGCACTTTATTGGAAAGTAAGTCTTTATATTCTGACACGGTGATATATTGAAGTATGAACAGATTGATACAAGTCGAGATGGGATCTGGGGTACGACATTTTACTCCACAATAGCGGAAGGGGGCAGAGCAAAAAAGAACAATTCTAAGGGAGACTTAATTAAGGGGTGGGGGAGGGATCAAAATCATAAGATGTTCGAATGAAAGTTTGTTTTAAAGGAGGAAAATATTTATGGGTCTTGTTCTCAGAAAAGAATCTTGGTATGTTGTGCTTATTCTATCTTTGTTTTTCTTATTTTTCCAAGTTGGTAATGCAAATGCAGGCGAACAGCCAAATGTTCAAATTGATAGGTTAACCATAATTAATCTTCCGGCGTATTCAGTGTTGGGGTCACCCGACGATACTACTAACGTCTATAACGCAGTAAATGAACAAGAATTTCTTTCTATGAGTGATCAGGAATTCAAAGACAAAGTTAGAAGCAATCTAGCGAGCATTATAGACCAAAAGGAAAAAGATGCAAGAATCAGGTGGAATGAAGACATAGTTAAATATGTTGAGATTCTAGCACCCGATCACGTTGATGAGATTAAAGAACAAATAGCAACGGATACATCTCTGCAAAGTACCATAGTTACAGCATCAGAACCGGGAAGCGAAGATTTGACTTGGGTAATATATGATTATAATCTGGGCGGAATTAAACTATATGCTTTTTTACAACGGATAGCCTGGTCATGGAACTCGACGCAAATAACATCAATATCTAAAAATGCATATTCTCGTATTTGGGCGCCGCTTTGGAGATATGAAGGTATTAATGATCAATCTGGCGCTTATAATAATAATAAATTCTCTTACACTCAGTATCATGAAGGCCATTTTGTCGGAGAAATTGCAGGTTATCCATTAGTTAATACCTATCCGTGGCACCAAACTACTGTAATGACCGGTGGTGGATGGGCTCATAATGAAGGGTTCAATTAGTTTTGGGGAGCCTTTTTAATGAAACTACGAGATTATATTGTCTTCTTTCTAATTGCATATTTACCAATAGTATTTCTTATGCCAGGACGTCCCATTACATTGAAGCTCTTTTTATTACCAATACTTCCTGCACTATTTTTTTCCGCAATTTTAGGCACCATTTCAAATCTTGTTCGGGCATCCTCCGATAAGAAATAGAAAGAGGCGGAATAAGGGGGAACGGGTGATTGATACCTGGTTCCCCCTTTCGTGGTGCGGGTTGTCCAGGTACGCACGAGATTTAACAAAAAAGTACGAACTATTGATGCCTTACTCATGGAACTCGACGAAAAATGTTAACGACACATATCTAACCGAGGCAATTAACACACAATTTTGGACTTGATCCTCCCGCCGAAGACGTGGTGTTAAGTGCAATACAGTCATTTTTAGACACCATGCCATAGCGGTCTTAAGCGTAGGTGTTGCTGCTGGCCAATAATGTCCGGCGACAGACGGTGTATGTTGTCCGAAAGTTGTGGACTTACTAGCCGTGATTTCCCCTGCGGTGGCAGGCCTTCTTGGTCTTCTCGCTGCTCGGCGGTTGGAAGCTTGAATATCTCATCAACAGCATTATCCTAGAAAATCGGGTATTCACGTCACAATAGGGGCAACTCACGTCACCTACCGACAGTGAACTTTCAAAAACAATTGAATTCACCAATTTACCGGGCTCGTTGATCACGTATATGGAATTAGGGCTTGCTAAAACCACATAAAAGCCTGAAACAACAAGAGTTTTGAGGCACTTTTGCCGAAAACATGTGCATGGAAAAACGCAAATATCAGCCAAAAACCGTGCACATGGAGGCATAAAAGATGTATAGAAAACCAAGTCCACAATTGACCCTGGACGATTTCATCCTGCCGTTTTCAGGAAAGCTCAGTGCGGAAAATCGATGGGTGCAACTGGCTAAGATCATACCTTGGGATGAAATCGAGAAAGACAATCATTTATGTTTCCCAGCGACCGGGGCAACGTGGCCAAGCCAGTCCGTATGGCCTTAGGTTCATTAATCATCCAGATCCGATGTGGCTACACAGACCGGGAACTGTGCAGCAGATCACTGAGAATCCCTACCTTCAATACTTCATAGGTTTGAAGGAATACCAATTGACCAAACCATTTACCCCAGTTGCGCTGGTCAAGTTTAGAAAAAGATTCAACGCCAAGAGGCTGGCCAGGATCAATGAACTCATTGTTGCCGCCGAAGTAGCACACAAGACAACCCAAAACGATGGCGATCAAGATGATCATCATCACGATGACCACGACCCGCCAACGGGATTGGTTGAAGGCAGTTCCGAGCCTGTAACATCACACGCGGGAGAAGCGCAATTATCAGAACCGGCACCGAACCAGGGAACCCTGATACTTGATGCGACGTGCACACCGGCTGACATTCATTACCCAACCGATCTGGGATTGCTGAATGAAGCCCGGGAAAAGCTTGACGAACTCATCGATAAACTGCATGGAGAATCGCAGGCAGCGGGCAGAGAAGACCCAGTACTTATCGCCGGAAGGCCCGAAGAGACTACCTGAACGTATCCAAACAAAGAAATCCCAGAAGAAACATCATTCGCAAAGCCGTAAAAAACAACTTCAGTACGTGAAACGCAAACTAAAGGTAATAGATGCCATGCCCAGCAAAAAGATCCTGGTAGCATAGTGTTTCTGCCCGTATAGAATGCCTGTGGCCTGCCCACAATAGGTGGCCGAATAGAAAAACTCTCCTGGGATCCCTTTAACGAAGCAGCCACCCTGCAGGAGAGTGCCGAACGCTACCGGGAGCGCAACGGCTGTTACCCGGGAGTGATTCTGGCGGATCGAATCTACCGGAACCGAGCCAACTTAAACTACTGCAAAGAACATGGCATCCGGCTTAGCCGACCCAAACTGGGAAGACCACCAACAAAGTCCTTAATGATGAAGGCCGAAAGACTGATCGAAAGATAAGACGCCAAAAACCGCAATGCAGTTGAAGGTAAATTCGGCGAAGGTAAAAGGAAATACGGACTGGACCGCATCGTAGCTAAGCTGAAGGAAACGTCCGAGAGTGTTATCGTGCTGCAATTCATGGTGATGAACTTGGAGCATAAGCTCAGAGTTCTCATTTTCCAAATTATTCTTTGTATCTTTGGCAGAAGCAACAAAGTCATTCTAGTCGGTTGTTAAAATTCTAGGGTTTGGCTAGCAAGACCGAATTAAGCGCAGGCGCCAAGCCCGCGCTGGATACAGAAAACGCCTCAGTTTTTGAAACAGTCAATATCAACGAACATCAGGGGACGGTGGTGATGAAAAACTCTCTGGTAACCATCATTTGGGCTATGAATGACCGCATGTTCATGATTCGAGAACAAATAGAGACGGACATGGCTATTAAGCTCGCCGAAGGGGTTAAATGTGTAAAGTAAAAATGTTTTTAAAAAACAGGAAAATATTGTTGCAAAAAACCTTCTAGGTTGTCTTTACTACTGAAGATAATTTAAGGAGGTTTTTGTTTATGAAAAAACTTATCTGCATGGTCATTCTTGTGTCGATGGCTGTTTTCTCCGCTGCTCCGATATGCGCGGCGGCTGAAGCAGCACAACAAGCGGGAACGCAAGGGGTCATAACGCCTCAATTCACCTACATCTCATTGCTGATTCCGGGCCTTTCGATCAACTCGTCAGGAAAAGCCACCTGCCAAGGATTTGCTTCAGCTTACGACAGTTCTCACACCACCAGGCTGACCGTCGAATTGCAAAAGTACAGCGCCGGCGGCTGGAGCACCATCAAGTCATGGTACGCTTCAGCGACCGGGATCTCCATCGCTGGCATTGAGGAGAATTATTACGTTGTTCATGGCACTTATCGAGTATGCGCTACCGCTAAGATTTATAACGCTTTCGGCACTCTATTGGAAAGTAAGTCTTTATATTCTGACACGGTGATATATTGAGATCGCTAATCATGAAACTGATAGAACATAGCTATCAAGGTTTTATGATGTATTAGGATAACCGGTGGACACCCCGCTGAGCCTAAAATAAGGAGGGAATCACATCAATGAGAAAGAGTGGCATTATATTAATTGTTACATTTATGTTTGTTTTAGTTTTCGGCTCCTTTGCTTCTGCTGACCAAGAACTGGATTTAGACAAGCTTAGTTATCAGGAAATTAAACAGTTTAGCGAGAATGAATTAAAACAGCTTACCGATCAATTACTACAATTAAGCGAAGACGAAAGACTGGTTTTCATTAATCGGATAGGGTATGAACAAGTAGCCGATAACCCGGCTCTGGCTTTGGGAATTCCATTTACTGATCAAGAAGCGCAAGAAGCTGACGAGAGCTATGAGGCAGTAAAGAAGTTTGCAGACACTTCTATTTATGTACCAATATTAAGAGAACAATTTGGAGAGCAAGGGCAAAATAGCACGACTGCAACTACATTATTACCAATTGGGACTCCTGGTTATTATGGCGCTGCAGACACAGGTTATAATTATGCAAGCGATGTTTCCCTTAGGACAAAAGCTGCCTGGGGAACAAGCGGAACAGGATGGATAGATGCAAGCAGCAATTATTTAATCCCTGGCGGAAAGGGATCCGGAGAAGCGTTAGGTTCAATAGGCAAATATGTTCAAATATCAGGATCCGGTACTAGGAGTGCCACAGCTACTATTAAGGGCAACTATTCAGTTGTAATGCAAGCAAATGCTATTGTCCCAAACTTACCTGTAGGATTTGGTGCAAAGGCACGGGTTGAAGCGGAGATCTATGAATATGTTCCATCATCAGGTGCGCTCTATTTAATTAAAAGAGAAAATGTGTTAAACAAGTATCTTACGCTTTTGCCAATTCCCAACACATATAGTGGTACTATATCAAAAAATTTAACTGTCAATTTGCAAGCAGGCAAGACATATCTATTTCGTTTGTATGGTTATACCTCTGCAAGTGTAGAGAACTGGGAAGTCTTTTCTAATTCGACCTCAAATATGTGGAGTGGAGGATATGGTGGAAATGGTGTTGATTTTACATCACTACAAATTGGATGGAATTAGCAGTACATGACTTTTAAAAAATTAAATTAGGGAATATTTTCCTTATAATCTCCCATCTTCCTGAGGCAAATATTTAAAAGTTTGAAACATCCATTAATATTATGAAAATAAAAAATAAGCCCTAACAATATAACTTAAGTCCCTTGAAAGTCTCGGGAAGATGGACTTTTTATACGTACTGCAAGTTACAGGGGGGATAAATATTTAACATGTCCAAATCGGCTATTAACAGATTTTCAATATATCGCTTGACTTTTTCATATTTTTTGGGATTACCCGCGCTCAAGAACTACAGACATTTACCTTGGCCAGGGGTGACGTTATATTATGGTCTTAGTAAAAAGCTTGATAAAAGACATATACGGTATATTGATAATGATAAAATACCACATACTTTAAAAAATATTCGTACTATTGCCATTATAGGATTAATAGTATTTTTTATACTTGGTTATTTAAGAATAAATTTTGAACAGTTACTCAATCTTAAGGTACTCGGCTTTTTAATAATAGTCTATATATTCCCCGCATTTTTTTCCGTAAAAAAAGAAAATGAAGATGATTTTAAGATAACCTTGTCCATAATAAAATCGTTACCTGAAGAGCAACTGAACAAGGCGTTGGATTCATTAGAAGAATCTGAGCAAATGCTTGTTAAACAAAGATTTGGCCTTAAGAAGGGCGACGTACCTCTTTCAATATATGAGCTAGCTGATATAAACGACATGGATTATTCCGATATAAAGAAGAATTTAATTTCAGTAGATAATAAGCTTTTTGCTGCTCTTGAAACTATAATGTCCCCGTCTGTCAAGACACAATTTTGGAACTATTAAGATAAATCCCCCGGTATGCACTACCGTAAAAATTCATCACGCTTTCGGCACTCTGCTGGAAAGTACACGTGGTAAACTAATTCGTTGACATTCAGCCTACTACACTACCTGTTGCGGTTACTGATTGTATTCTACAGTGTGGTAAAGGAGGAGCACGATGAACAGGAAGAAACAGACACTTTCTCTGGGGGCAGCACTTTTGATTCTGGTTATGGCCGGGGTTTATATGTTTTACCAGAGCAATGATAAAGGCGGTGAGCCAAGCCTAACCGTTTCCCAAGCAGCAAAAATATTTGAACAGCAAGATATTCATTTGACCAAAATCAGTGACCCTGAAGCGGAAATGATAAACGGAGTACGACCGGTTACATATTTTATCGGCGGCACCAAAAGCAAACTGCACATTTATCAGTATGATTCCATTGGAGAGCGCGTAACGGCTTCTGATATTCAGAAGGAAAAGGTGGGGGAGCTCTACTTTTATAATGCCGTCAATACGGCCAAAAACCTCCTGCTGATTGTTGAGCTTGAACCGATAGAGGAAAATATGACGGCTGAATACTTGGAACCGATCGCTAAAATATCCAGAACTGTTTTCGAGAAACTCAATGATACCAAGGAAATTATCTATACCGGTACCGGCACCAATTGGTCATCTAATACCACGGTCAAATACTATGAATACTTTTATAAAGACCAAATGGCCACTTTACGGCATGAAAGCTGGAACCAGACCACTTCTACTCTGCAGTACCTGGGTGATGATATAGCATCGGTGGAAGATGTTTACTATGAGTATCAGCTGGGTTCCCATGGGGGTTCCGGAAGCGGGTTGACCATACAACCGGACGGAACAGTAGGACTGGGCTCATCAGGGGGCAGCGGTTCAATTCCCCGTAAGGATGACACGGTCACCTTTACGATCAGATGGAATGACCAGACCGAAACTTTCACTGCCCAGGCTGTAGATTAAACAAATAGTTCATTAGCCTAGTTATTTTCTTGTGCGTAGTTTTACGGAGGAACAGAAGACGCAATTGAATCAAAGAGGACCATCACTTGACCTATTACGCCTTTGTTTGTACAATATTCTGTACGGAGGTGATGTTTGGTGCTGGCTGTAAACTATTCTACACTGCGTGAAAACTTAAAAAAATACTGCGATGTCGCCAATCAGGATCTCGAAACCATAGTTGTTACCAGAAAAAGCGGCGGCAATGTAGTGCTGATTTCTGAAAGTGAATACAATAATCTTTTAGAAAACCTATACATTAGAAGTAACCCTGAATACTACAACAAGCTGCTGCGCTCCATTGAAGAATTGAAATCAGGAAAGACAGTTAATGCGGAGCTTTTGGATGAATAAGGTTTTCACGAAAACGGCCTGGGAAGAATACTTATACTGGCAAAACGAAAACCGACAAATCCTAAAACGTATCAACGATTTAATAAAAGACATCGAACGTAATGGCAATACGGGCATCGGTAAACCAGAACCCATGAGACACGAATTGTCGGGTTATTGGAGCAGAAGAATCAACAATGAGCACAGACTGATATATTCTATTGAAGGAACCAACATAAACATCATTTCCTGCCTGGGCCACTATTAACTAAAATCCTTACCAAAATATGCGGTCTTCCGGGCCAAAACCCCCAATAGACAAAAAAATATCCCCAAGGGGAGCCAGCAAGGTACAATGCCCCCTTATACTCAATCGTTTCTCTTGGATTGAAGTAAGGATAAGATACTGTCCAGCTTTTCAAACATTCGTTTCTTGTCATTGCTCTGTTTCTTAAAATACCAGAAAACCAGTACCACAATAGCAATTAGTATCAATATGTTGAAGACTGACCAAATAACATATAAGTTCGGGAAGTCAGGCGGACTGCCCGCCGGAGGGGATATGGGAGCATTCATAAAGGGCACCTCCTTGGATAAATGGGAACCACTTCCACACTTTAGCTAACCATTAGTTTCTTTACCTTCCAAACCCTTCAATTTGCCGAGAATAACCACTTTTGTGACACGAATAACCGATTGATTATTGGGCGTGAATTCCCAAAAGAAAGCAGTGATTTTATTTTGGGCCAGCAGTAACACTGTACAGGGATCATGGGGAGCATTCCTGTAATCCCTAAGAACGATCTTTGAAAAGAGAGACGCTCATCAATACAATGAAAATGTGCTGACATCCGGCAAGATAGGCACAAATCAAAGTATTGGAGGCGTCCCTATATGAAAAGTACACAAAATGAAAAGATTTCGCAAATCAAATCTTGGAGCCTGGTGGTAGGAATCGATGTAGCAAAAGAAACCCATTACGCGAGAGCCTTTGATTTCAGGGGTATTGAACTGGCCAAGCTGCTTTAATTCAGCAACACGGCAGAAGGTTTTAAACGACTGGAGCAGTGGATGCAGGACATATGCCAGCAGCACAACAAGACGGATATTATCGTCGGCTTCGAACCCACTGGACATTACTGGTTTACGCTGGGAGATTACCTAAAGGCCCAGGGCCATAGACTTGCGATAGTAAATCCTTTTCATGTCAAACGGAGCAAGGAACTGGATGACAACAGTCCAACCAAGAATGACAGCAAAGATCCGAAGACCATAGCCATGCTGGTGAAAGATGGGCGCTACCGTGAAGTCTGCATTCCGGAAGACTTGTATCAGGAACTGCGGGAAGTGGTGGCCGAACGGGACCGCCTGGTGCAGCGCCTGATATCCATCAACAATCAGGTGGAAAGATGGCTGGATATCCACTTTCCAGAATTCCAAACCATCTTCAGCGATTGGCGAGGCAAGGCAGCATTTGCGACCTTGCGGCACTTCCCGACCCCGGGAAAGATCGTAGCAGCTGGGGCTGAAGAGATAGAAGCAGTCTGGAAAACAACCATGAAGCGCAGTGCAGGGCTTAAGCGAGCCAAGGAACTGGTAAAGGCAGCCGCGGAAAGTATCGGCAGGAAAACTGGCCTGGCGGCAGCAGAAGCCAGCCTGCAAAACCTTCTTACCGAGAATGAGCTGTATAACGAGCAATATGAACAACTGGAGCAGCTCATGATGGATCTGTTAAAGCAGGTCCCCAATGCGGAAAAACTGCTGGACATCAAAGGAGTAGGCTTGATCACAGCAGCCACCTTTGTAGGAGAAGTAGGCCGCATCAGTCGCTTTCAGGATCCGCGTCAGATTCAAAAGCTAGCGGGATTCAACCTGGTGGAGAACAGCTCCGGCAAGCATAAGGGAAAGACCAGGATAAGCCGCCGGGGACGCAGACGATTGAGACATGGCTTGTTCATGGCCATGATAACGATCCTGGCCACCAATCAGGAATTCCGAATGCTGCATAAGAGAAATCTGACCAGAGAAAAGAACCCGTTAACCAAGATGCAATCGATAAGTGCGCTCTGCGGCAAACTGATCCGCATATTCTACGGTCTATTAAGAACTGGGGCTGACTACAGTGCGGAAAAGATGCTGAGTGACATTGAACTGGGAATGAGAGTAGTTGTATAACCGGCCCCTTATCAAGGTTCAGAGTTGCCTGAGCCGCGGCGCTCATAGAAATAAAAGGTTAAACCAGAGAAATACTTTAAACGAAGAGCCGGGAGAGTCAGGTTGAATAATTCCCTGAGGGCGTAGACCCAGCTGAGGAGCATGACTGACGTTCCACCTCTTGGGCAGGCAGGACGAAGGAATTTAGGGCTTTAGACCCAGGAAGATATGGGAGGTTTGCTGCCAGGAGTTGATGTGGAATCCCACTGGCCGATAATAGCTAAAACTGCGCGGCTTAGTATATGACGCCCATCAACGACCATATTAAGCTTAGACGGGCTAATCAAGAGGATAAAGCTTCGTTAATAAAATGAAAATCTGTGATATCAAGAGATTATGAACGAAAATGAAAGTTTATTAAGGAAGGAATTTAGGGCTTTAGACCCAGGAAGATATGGGAGGTTTGCTGCCAGGAGTTGATGCGGAATCCCACTGGCCGATAATAGCTAAAACTGCGCGGCTTAGTATATGACGCCCATTAACGACCATATTAAGCTCAGACGGGCTAATCAAGAGGATAAAGCTTCGTTAATAAAATGAAAATCTGTGATATCAAGAGATTATGAACGAAAATGAAAGTTTATTAAGGGAGGATATCTATGGGGGTTAGAAGAAGATATAGTGACGAGAAAAAACTGAATAGCCGCGCTTTTTTAACGTTTATAATCCTTGCAGAATTGTGCCGTCGTTTTTAATCTTAGTGTTCGCGGTCCAGCTCCTCGAACAGTTCGCGAGCAGAAGCATAGGATTTGGTCGGGATTTTCCTACTGGCAATGTCGTTGGCTTCCTGCATAGCTGCTTCAGTTTCACTGTTATAGCCGGGTTGTTTCATCTCAAAGGGCAGTCTACCCACCATCAAAGATTGATAGAGGAAAATGTTCATCGCGTCGGTAATTGTTATGCCGAACCTGGCAAAAAGCTGTTCTGCCCTCGCTTTAACTTCAAAAACGGCCAAAAGCTGACGATATGCTTGATCGGTAACTGAAAAGGTAATCCCGAGCATCCGCAGATTGAGATGCATTGACTGTAAGCGGATTCATCATTTTTGTGGGTACACTCTCCGCCCTTATGCAAGTTCAAGAGCAGGGCTGTTATTTGCTCCTGGGTCAAATGCTATTTCTCTATAAATATGATTTTTCACCTTAATCACTTATGTTTTTTGTACTAATAAAATTGATTAGGGTAATGTAAAAAGGATAAGCCAGAAAAATGCCAAACAATATCAGTCCTAATGCTGGAGAAGGGGCATCAATATCAGTCATAGGGATTAAAGATGACAAGAAATAATTTAAAACTAAGAAATATGGAATCCAAAGAATAGTTAATAAATGCCTTAACTTGCCTGTATTAAAGTATTTAGAGGAAAGTGAGACAAAAATAATTGTTGATACTATAAATATAAGAAACATACTTATTCCAATTGTCATCCTAACATCTTTAATAGGTATATTAGTTAATCTGCTAATGCGGAATATATTACCCATCAGCTCAGTTTGTATCACTAAAATAAGAGCATATAAAATGCCAAGTACATTAATTTTAGCAAAATACTTCATGAACAAATCTCCATTTATTGTAAGACTTACATTAATTTTTAAAATATGCTATTATATTTATTATTATGTATAGAAGTGAGGAAAATGTAAATGAAAAAATGGAGTAGTATGTTAACGCTTGCTATCTTAGGTGCTTTTATATTGAGTAACCTGGTATTAGCGGCACCAACCACAAAGGCGACCCCAAAATCAGATCGGACTAATTCTACTTATACTCAAGAGGAATTAGAACAAATCAGAGAAATTCACAGTGAAGCAGTGGAACAAGGGGCGGTGAGTTTGAATGAAGAAGGCACTATTACGGTCAATACTGACTCCGCCAGATTAGGAGTGAACAAGGGTATATTTAAAAAATATATTAAAAGCGTGGGGAACATAAACGATATAGTAGAATTAGGAGTAGCATATTTTGATGAAAACTTTGATCTCAAAGTCGCATCTGCGGATGAAACTATAAATATAATTTCTGCACGAGATAAAAAATTACAGCAGAGTGGTACGCCTAGCACTAATAGATTTGATACGCAATTTATAATGCCAGCAGCATTTCCGGTCTTAGATGCCTATGCAATTGCAGATGACAACTATCAAACAATTTCAGATTATTTCGATGCTATTCAAGTTTACGCTCCTTGGAGTGCTTATCCTTCGACTGTGGGTTATTGGATTTCAAAAGTTCAAGAAGGTGGTTCATGGGATTATAAAGTGAAGTCAGGATATACTCCCTACAATAAACAGTGGCAAACCCTCACATTGTACACTTCATCAGTTAGAACGTCTGAATGGTTTGGTAACTATAACTACGGTTATACTGGAAGGTTTTTGTTTTCCCTAAACATTTTACATGCCGGTGGAGATGGCGTAAGCTATATCTTTAACCATACAATGGATGACCAGGCGGACCATGACGCTGTGACATTTGGGTATGACGATTGTGGTTACGTTCATTAGCACTTATATTATGCTTTATGGAGATAAACGTCTTTAGGGGATGAGATTCATCATGTTGTGTGAATTAATATCAGAGAGAAAAAGATAAAGTTATTATTTCATGCGTTTAGTACTACCTGTTCATGAAAACGGTACCGTTGATTCACGCCAATGATACCGGCGGTTTTTAATTGGATACCGCTCCATTGAAGAAGCGGTATCCGCTGAGGTATTATGACCGCTTGGCGAGAAACTCGCGCATATTTATGTTTCCCGAGTAGAGTTGATGAGATTTGTGGATGATCCGCTCCATGATAAAGTCAGCTAGGACTCCTCCTCCCAGTCTGCCGTGCCAATCTTCCAGCTTGTATTGTGTGCAAAAGATTGTGGAAGCGGCATCATATCTACGCTCAATCAATTCAGGTCTGAATAGTCATTCAAGAGCCATTCATCGAGTGTTGATGCTACCCTAATATTAGGCCAGATGCTGGAATAAAATCCTGACGCCTACCGGTCCATTTTTTAATTATGTCCATCATGGCCATGTATAGCATTTTTAACAGGCTATCGTCAGTCGGGAAAACAGATTTGCTTTTGGTGACCTTGCGGAGCTGACGGTTGAATCCTTCGATGGAATTGGTGGTATAGATCAATTTTCTGACTTCTTCGGGGTATTTGAAGTAGGTTGATAAATTCGGCCAGTTATTGCGCCAGGAGATGGGTATCTTAGGATATTTCCCGCCCCATTTATCTTCAAAGTTGTCCAACTCGTAAAGAGCGGTCGGTACCTCAATGGCAGCATAGACTTTTTTAAGATCCGCCATCAGCATTTTTATGTCTTTGTAGGACACAAACTTGTTGGTATTGCGGATCTGGTGGACAATGCACTGCTGGATTTCGGTTTGCGGGAATACAGCTTCAATGGCGCTGGTAAACCCGGTCAGTCCATCCACGCAGGCAATCAAGATATCTTCCACACCCCGATGCCTTATACCGTTCATGATAGATAGCCAGAACTTTGCACTCTCATTCTCCCCGACCCACATACCCAGGACATCCTTGATGCCGTCCATGTCTATGCCAATGGCGACATACACGGCTTTCTTTACAATCTGCCCTTCACTGCGCACATGGAAGTGGATGGCGTCCATGAAAACCACTGCATAAATGCTTCCCAGTGGACGGGCCTGCCATTCCCTGACCACCGGCAGGATTTTATCAGTTACTCGGCTAATGGTGCTGTCAGAGACGTCTATGCCATAGATGTCCCGGATGTGGGTCTCTATGTCGGCGGTGGTCATGCCTTTAGCATACATGGACAGGATCTTTTCTTCGATATCACCAGACAGGGTAGTCTGTTGTTTCTTGATGAACTGGGGATCAAATTCGCCTTTCCGATCCCGGGGGACGGCCAGATCATATCTCCAAAACTAGTCTTCATGGTTTTCTCGCTGTAGCCGTTGCGGCTGTTGTCGGTCTGTTTGTTGCGATAGTCATACTTGCTGTAGCCGAGTTCTTCGTCTAACTCTGCTTCCAGGGCATTTTGCAGGACTGTCCCCACCATTTCCTTGAACAACTCCTGCACCCCGGCTACATCATTGATGCCCGCGTCCTGCAACATTTCCAGCAACTTTTTCCTCTGCTCTCTTCTCTCGGGTGTGATTCTCCTCTTAGCCACTAAAAAAACCTCCCAACAGATGCTCTCATTTTACATCCTTCGGAAGGTTTACACAAAATCTGAAACAGTCTCAAACGCCTTATCGCACTTCTACTATTCAAAACAGATCAGAGTGGGTCCCGGTCCTGGACACTATCAGAAATAGCATCTCACTGTCAATCTGATAGACTAGCAGCCAGTCCGGGAGTATATGGCACTCCCGGAAGCCAGTATATTTACCCGCTAGTGCATGGTCCCGAAACTTCTCTGCCAGCGGTTTTTCCTCTATAAGCAATTGCAAGACTTCTTCCAACAAATTCAGGTTAAAGCCACGCTTTCTTAACCGCTTAATAATCCTTGCGGAATAGTGCGGTCGTTTTTAATCTCAGCATTCGCGGTCCAGTTCCTCGAACAGTTCGCGAGCTGAAGCATAGGATTTTGCCGGAATTTTCCCACTGGCAATATCGTTGGCCTCCTGCATAGCTGCTTCAGTTTCACTGTTATAGCCGGGCTGTTTCATCTCAAAGGGCAGTCCACCCACCATCAAAGACTGATAGAGGAAAATGTTCACCGCATCGGTAATTGTTATACCGAACCTGGCGAAAAGCTGTTCTGACCTCGCTTTAACTTCAGGATCAATGCGGATGTTGATGTTTGCGGTCTTAGCCATAAGCTCACCTCCTTGCACTCCCTATTATATCCCATTGTACGCACGACACCAATACAATGTGAAGCCGACTTTTGGTCAGGCCAAGCTAGCTTGAACGGTCGGATGGGTACAATTGCTGTCCCAATGGGATGGCCTCTTTCACATATGCCCTTCCCGGGCGAAAACTCCTGGCAGACAAAAAAATATCCCCAAGAAAACCTTCCTGGAGATATGGACCCTGCTGTATTTACATTAGGTGGCGGAGAAAGACATTGACGCTCTGATCCAGAACTGATAACCTCTTTCAAACTCGAAATGACTCGATACGAACCACCTGTACAGTGAACCGATTTATTTAAAAAAGAACCAAATAGCGGGAAGGCAACCAAGTCTCATTTAAACCCAAGATACTGGGGATCCCAAGCTCTCCGCCACCTGACTCAAGTATATAAGAGCGATAATACAAATGCAAGGGAAGCCGGTTCGATTTTTCCGACAGGGAATGACAATCGGCTCTTACTCCTCTACCCGCCAGTATTGCTTTTCCCGGTCCCACCCAGTCATTTCCGTGAATTTACGCGGGGGACGGGCTACGGATGCCTCGCATTCGGCGCACAGCGTGCCGTCGGCCAGGCGGATATCCGCTCCTACCCTCGCAAAGCGGCTGTAGCGCTTGATGATCCAGCCAGTTACACTCAAGGGCTGGCCGGTAGGGGTAGGCTGGTGATACCTTACCTCCAGTTTGGTGGTTATAAACATGTCATCGAATTCCCGGTTGAGCATCAACGCCCGGCCGGAGGTCTCATCCAGGATAGCGGCCACGATGCCGCCATGAACTACACCCGGGTAACCGTTGAAATGCTCGGCCACGGTCACCTCGGCTTTGATCTGCTGAGCTTGGTAGTCGTTGTGCCAGGTCATATGCAAACCCAGTTCATTCTCACGTCCGCACATGAAACAGGTGCGGGAGGTTGGCTGCTTCTCCATATTTACTTCGTTTGCCTCCTTTGTTATACTGGCGGCTGGGCCGGGTATCTCGTTCAGAGACTGGCCGGTTGCCGCCTCTTCTATGTTACCATAAATTAGAAAGCGCCCCCATCTATAATAATCCGGCCGCCAACAGCATATGCAGGAATGTAGGGAGTCCATCCCGAAATATTTGCCAAATTAAAAATGGAGGTTTTTATGAGCATCAAAATTGTAACCGACAGTACCGCCTATCTCACCGCCGACCTTCAGAAAGAATATGACCTGACCGTTGTGCCCTTATCGGTGATTTTTCCGGATGAGTCGTTCAAAGAGACCGAGGTGGACTATGATTATTTCTACAGCAAAATTGACCGGGAGGGCATAATACCGACCTCATCCCAACCCTCCCAGGGTGAAATGGAGGATGCCTTCAACCGCCTCCTCGATGAGGGGCATGAAATCATGGCTATTTTTATTTCCGGAGATTTGAGCGGAACTTGTCAGTCTGCCTACGGAGCCCGGCAGGCTATCCTCCAGGTTAATCCGACCGCCCGCATTGAGATTCTGGACTCCCGCACCACCTGCATGGCGATGGGATTTATAGTGCTGGCCGCAGCCCAGGCGGCTCGGGAAGGGAAGTCCCTGGAGGAAGTGGCCGCCGCCGCCCGAACCATGCAAGGGCGGACCGGTATCTACTTCGTGCCCGCCACCCTGGAATATTTAAAAAAGGGCGGACGTATTGGCGGAGCCGCCGCCCTATTGGGCTCACTCCTGCAAATCAAACCCATCCTTTACCTGTCCCATGGTAAAGTGGACGTTCTGGAAAAGGCCCGCGGCACCAAGGCCGCTTTGGAAACCATACTTGAAGTGGGGGACCGCGAATACCAGACCCGGGGCTTGAGCCAGGCGGTAGTTGTCAATGTGGTGGCCGAAGCCAAGGCAGCTGAATTGGCTGCGGAAATACGCCGCCGTTACGGATTGGAGGCTTCCATTACGCCCATTGGGCCGGTGATCGGCCTGCATGTGGGGCCGGGCACGCTGGGAATTGTATACGTAACCCAAAGGGACTGACAGACAGAGACCAACTGAAAAAGTCTCTGAATGTGTCCTGCTGAGCGTTAGCGAAGCATCTTGCAACTGTATAAAGGCCAATAATACGGTGTTCTTGATGAGATTTTGCGTCGCTTTCGGCTCCTCAGGATGACAAAACAGGTGTTTTTCAGTAGTCTCGGATTGACACCGTGCTATAATCAAGGCAAGACTGTTTTCATATTTCTGCGAGGAGGGATTGGATTGAAAAAAGCATGGCTTATTGTATTGGCAGTCATACTTTTGTTGGGCTTTTCCGGGGTAGGCAGCTACAACAACCTGGTTAAGATGAATGAGACCGTCAACGGCAATTGGGCCCAGATCAATGTGCAATTACAACGCCGGGCCGACTTGATCCCCAACCTGGTAAACACCGTCAAGGGATATGCGGCCCATGAGCAGGAGATCCTGAACAACCTGGCCAACGCCCGCGCCAGCCTGCTGGGTGCTCAAAGTCCGGCCGAAGCCGCAGCTGCCAATGATGAACTGAGTTCGGCCCTGTCGCGTTTGCTGGTCATTGTAGAAAACTACCCCAACCTTAAGGCGGATGCCAACTTTCGCCAGTTGATGGATGAACTGGCCGGGACGGAAAACCGCATTGCGGTAGCCCGCAAGGATTACAACGATTCAGTCCAGACCTTCAACACCCGGATCAAGAGTTTCCCCACTACGATATGGGCGGGCATGTTCGGATTCGACGCCCGTGAGTACTTCCAAGCCGATGAGAGTGCCCAAACCGTTCCCCAGGTGAATTTTTAATATAGAGGAGCTGTAGGCGATGAACCGGATATGGTCCTGTTCCCGGCCGACAACCTCTGGCAATGCCGCCCGCTGGCTGACTGTTATCCTGGTCGGACTGGTCTGTCTGGCCGCTGGTTGGTGGGCCGGCACTGGCCTGACCCAGGCGGCTATCCCCGCGCCCCCGCCGGAACTCTTTGTCCTGGACCAAGCCGGGGTGATGAGCAACGACACCAAATCGGCCATCATCAACACCAGCCAGGAACTGGCCCGCCAGACCAAGGCTCAGGTGGCAGTAGTCACTCTGAGCTCGCTGGAGGGACAGACCATCGAAGAGGTGGGTCTGCAGATCGGCCGGCAATGGCAGCTGGGTGATGCCCAGCTCAACAACGGGGTGTTGATCCTGGTGGTGCCGTCCGCCCGGCAGTCCCGCATCGAGGTGGGATATGGTCTGGAAGGGGCCCTGCCGGATGGCAAGACCGGTCGCATCCAGGATGATTACATGCTGCCTTATTTCCGGACCAACGACTACGACCAGGGCTTGCTTAATGGCTATAAGGCAGTGGTGGCTGAGGTGGCCCGGGAATACGAGGTTACCCTCAATATTTCCCCGACCGAGCCCGTCCCGGTAGATACCAACAGCCGGTCGGCCCCCTGGTGGGTAACGGTTTTATGGATTGTAGGACTGATCTCCTTGTTATGGATCGATCAGCGATTCTTCAATGGCTTCATCCTGGGAGTCATTATGGGCGTTTTGAGCACCATGTTCCGCGGCGGCGGCAGGGGAGGGGGATTCGGAGGCGGCGGTTTCGGCGGCGGAGGCTTTGGAGGAGGTCGTTCCGGAGGCGGCGGTTCCTTTGGGGGAGGCGGCAGCAGCCGAGGCTGGTAGGTCATGAGCCGGACAGATATGTGAAGTACTATAACATGATTGGATACACATTAGTCTAGAATATTCAGGCCTAGAGCAGTAAATTAGATGCGGAGGCGGATATAGTGGATAGGGTGTCTTCCCGAGTTATCTTACGTACTGGCCTACAGGTTGTTGGGGTGGTAACAATTATAAATGGTTTAAACCAAGCCATCGCCACACTGGGAATTGTCCTATCGAGCCGAGAAAATCTTGCTCTCGGCATCCAGATTTCTAGCGTTTTAGTGCCAATGGTTATTATCTTAATGGGAATTTATCTAACAATCGCCTCCAACGGCATAGCTGCAAGGCTTAATCCGGACAGCGCAGTAGTCCCTGATTCCGGCGAGACTCTGTTTGTATTGGCTTTGAAGATATTGGGTGCTGTGCTAGTCGTTCATGCTTTGCCCGACGCAGTGCAGCTATTATCCAATGTTATCTATATCAAGAGTGTCAGTCCGGTATGGAACACGGGCGTCCAAAGCCAATTCATTTACACCCATCTCATTTCCACCCTTATATATTTTGGCATAGGTTGGTATCTGCTTAGAGGAGGGCGGTTGTTAGTGGTCTGGGCTTTCCCGGAGTCAAGGGGTTACGATACGTAATTTTTTAGTTGTGCATAGGATTGATACTGAGGCCATGAACGATTCAACATTTGAAAATAGCCTCAAGATAATGGAGCAAGTGGCCTTAGATTTGAACGATGGAGAGGAAGTCTTGCTTCATGGCAAGAACAAAAACTGGGAGGCGCAGACATTTATCCAATACTACCAAAATTGGTACGAGGATGAAAACGGTGGAGTTCGGGCAGATCAATTGTCCAAACAAGTTGTAAGATTTAAATATTGTGGGTTAATAAATGAAAAGCCTCAGTCAGTACAATATGAATACAAATACCCTTCTGGTATGCAAAGAGGAAATCGGCGTCTTATATCTGAAGATGAAGATGGCTGGGTAAGTCTTGGAAGAATGGACAGTAGTTTTATACCGGATTCCCAAACTGTTTGCACTCTAAATCTGATGTGGGACAACAATAATGAATCGATCGATTTGACGCAATGATAGGTATTAAAAATATGAAAAACCCCAAGCTCTCCATAGGTTTCAGTGTCCTAGCCAGGCCCCAGGATCAAAGCGGTTGAGATTTGAAGCCCCCTAATCTTGAGTTTTCCTTGTTTCTTTGCTATGTTTAATCAAAGATTTCTTGTATATTATCTTTTGGATCAAGCATAGGCTACCAAAGGAGGAACAGTAATGTCTCAAGTTAAAACCACAGGAGAAGCCCCAATGATAATAAAACGTATCTCAGTGTCGCAGAAACGTCAGATAACCATACCAATTGAGTTTTATAACAGCATCGGCATTGACAAGGAAGTAGAATGCTACGTCCAAAACAATGCCATCGTCATCCGTCCCGTTCAGGAAAGCGGTGGCGAATTTGACGAGCAGATCTTAGCTGATCTAATATCTCAAGGTCTTTCCGGACAAGAACTGCTGGATAAGTTCAAGGAAGCCCGCCGCCAAGTTCGTCCCGCTGTAGAAAGCTTGCTTGAGGAGGCCCGTCTAGCAGCTCAAGGCCAAACATCAAGCGACAGCTATGAAGATGTCTTCGGCTCAGGCTCGGATACAGACTGATGGCCAAACTAGTCATTTTACCCCCTGCGGCCCAGTATCTTAAAAAGCTTAAAGAAAAAGCGCTGAAAGATAAATTTCAAGCGGCTATCGATCAGATTCTAAGGGATCCTTATTTTGGCGAACCTAAAACCGCTGATCTTAGCGGAATATATTGTTGCGATATTTTCCACCATAAAACCAACTACGAGTTGGCCTACACTATTGTCGAAGAAGATGGCAAAACCGTTGTTGTCATTCTTGCAGGCACCCGCGAAAACTTTTATGAAGAACTGAAGCGATACATGAAGTAAGGATATTTTTGGCGGCAGGTTTGATTTGTCATGGTGCGAATCCTATTCTTTTTTGACCAAAGATTGGACCTAGTGGAGTTGCTATTTTTGCGCAAAGTATACTGCTCAGCTCATGATTCCGGATCAATTAAAAGCGCGCATTAAATATATCCACAGACCGACATGAGGAATGATAATTGATACCGCTATGCTGTTTATCCAATAAGACAGGGAAGAATATCCCTTCTTCCGGCCAAATAAGAATAAAGCCAGCATTAAAATAGCTACAGAAGCAATGAACCACCTAATGAAACTAATTGAAAAAATAACACCTACTACTTTTGTAGAAAGATCCAAACCGCCATTTTGCGGGCTTATCAAATTGTAGGCTGCATTGAAAAGTGAAGTCCATGTAAAGATCAAGAATATAAATGCTATTATACATAAGAGAACAGACAACCAATTGCTTGATGGCCATTTGTCATTCATCTATATCACCTCTCAAAATACTATTGCCTTTATATTACAAGACAATCTCACTATACTATATGGGAGCATTATTGTCCACTGTAAAGGAGGAGCAGGATGAATAGGAAAAAACAGGCGCTTTCTCTGGGGGCAGCACTTTTGATTCTGGTTGTGGTCGGGATTTATGTGTTTTACCAGAACAATGATGAAGATGGTGAACCAAGCCTAACCGTTTCGCAAGCAATAAAAATATTTGAACAGCAAGATATTCATTTGACCAAAACCACTGACCCTGATGGAGAAATGATCAACGAAGTACGACCGGTTACTTATTTTATCGGCGACACTAAAACTAAACTGCATATTTATCAGTATGATTCCATTGGAGAGCGCGTAACGGCTTCGGATATTCAGAAAGAAAAGGTGGGGGAGCTCTACTTTTATAATGCCGTCAATACGGCCAAAAACCTCCTGCTGATTGTTGAGCTTGAACCGATAGAGGAAGAAAATATGACGGCTGAATACTGGGAACCGATCGGTAAAGTATCCAGAACTGTTTTCGAGGAACTCAATGATGCCAAGGAAATTATCTATACCGGTACCGGCACCAATTGGTCATCTAATACCACGGTCAAATACTATGAATACTTTTATAAAGACCAAGAGGCCACTTTACGACATGAAAGCTGGAACCAGACCACTTCTACTCTGCAGTACCTGGGTGATGATATAGCATCGGTAGGGGATATTTCCTATGAGTATCAGCTGGGATCCCATGGGGGTTCCGGAAGCGGGTTGAGCATACAGCCGGACGGTACAGTAGGACTGGGTTCATCTGGGGGCAGCGGTTCAATTCCCCGTAAGGATGACACGATCACCTTTACAATCACATGGAATGACCAGACCGAAACCTTCACAGGCCACGCTTTAAATTAAACAAATTAGTTCAGCAGCCTAGTTGTTTTCCATAAGTGGGATCCTGATATTGAGTATTAAGCAGATAGCCAGCCAGGATCATCACTTGACCGATAGCACCTTTGTTTGTACAATATATTGTACGGAGGTGATATAATAGTGCTGGCTGTTAACTATTCTACACTGCGCGAAAACTTAAAAAAATACTGCGATGTCGCCAATCAGGATCTGGAAACCATAGTTGTTACCAGAAAAAGCGGCGGCAATGTAGTGCTGATTTCTGAAAGTGAATACAATAATCTTTTAGAAAACCTTTACATTAGAAGTAATCCTAAATACTACAACAAGCTGCTGCGATCCATTGATGAATTAAAATCAGGAAAGACTGTTAATGCGGAGCTTTCTGATGAATAAGGTTTTCACGAAAACGGCCTGGGAAGAATATCTGTACTGGCAAAACGAAAATCGACAAATCCTAAAACGGATCAACGATTTAATAAAAGACATTGAACGTAACGGCAATACGGGCATCGGTAAACCAGAACCCTTGAGACACGAATTGTCCGGTTATTGGAGCAGAAGAATCAACAATGAGCACAGACTGATATATTCTATTGAAGGAACCAACATAAACATCATTTCCTGCCTGGGCCACTATTAACTAAAATCCTTGCGGAATAGTGCGGTCGTCTTCCAGACAAAAACTCACAATAGACAAAAAAATATCCCCAGGGGAAGCCAGCAAGTTACAATACCCCCTTATACTCAATCGTTTCTCTTGGATTAAAGTAAGGATAGGATACTGTCCAGCTTTTCAAGCATTCGTTTCTTGTCATTGCTCTGTTTCTTAAAATACCAGAAAACCAGTACCACAATAGCAATTAGTATCAATATGTTGAAGACTGGCCAAAACATAACATATAAGTTCGGGAAGTCAGGCGGACTGCCGGCCGGAGGGGATATGGGAGCATTCATAGAGGGCACCTCCTTGGATAAATGGGAACCACTTCCACACTTCTTTAGCTAACCCTGTATTGCCGTTCCAGATATCCAGACGGTTGTCGGTGGCAATGGTCATGGCTGCCTTGGACTGGTTCACCGCCCGTTGGCATCATAGACCTAGTTGCCGGTGAACTGCTAGCTGCCAAGTGGCAAATGTAATTTGCGAAAACCTATTGACGTTTTCGTCGGAACAGCCGGTGCTTGATAAGATTTATTAAACCGGGCCATCCCCACAGAAGTTAAACCCAAAGGAAAAGCTGGAAACCTGCCATACTTACAGGTTTCCAGCCCATTTTTCAACGTGAAATAATATTAAGTTGGAAGCAAAAAGAACGTCCCCTGGCCCTTATTAAGATTTATCACTTTTTCTCATTATGGGTGGACCATATTTTGGGGAGCAGGGCAAAACCGGGTCTACTCGACTCCAAGGCCTAAAGATTTCTTATTTATTAAACTTATAATTATAAATAATAATAAGAAGAAATAATACTAGCCAAACTAACCAAAACCAATTACGGGTTGTAATCCATTCTACTTGTTTAATTGGTAATGCGGCAATAAAAAGCACAGTCATTTCTCCTTAAACAGAACTTCTATTTTTATAAATGCCAAGCCTTATTTTGAGGCTACCTTGAATCCATTTTAACCTCAAACCATGGGGTACTGTCATTCATCAAACCATTAATATTCGTACTTGAATTGTTTTCGAAAACCAATTGGCTACCTGTGGTGTACATTGCTCCTGGTATAGTATTAACTGGTGTCCCAGCAATTACATCATAAATAATCGTACCTGCAACTGCAAATGAATCCGCTGTTGTAGCAGCTGTACCACTAAGAACAATAGTATATCCGGCTGATGCTACTACTAATACTGATCCACCAGTTTTTATAGCAGCCTTCCCCACATCCTTATTAAACACAACTCCCGGTAATTCTCGTTTTGCATTAGCTAAGGCCTCTGGAACCTGGGAAGCACCGGCCCATATTTGCCCTCCAATTGACTGACGATAAACCGCGCTTCCCTCAGCTACTCTTTGCTCCAAAGATCCAAGGCCAAAATCAGCAGCTAAGGTCCCGTCATCTTTCATAATATGACCATTCAGTATATAAGAATCATATAGATAGTAGTATTTTGTTATACCGTTTAACGTTGCAGCAGCAAAACCCGTATACTTATCGTAGCTTACAGTACCACCCCGGTTAATAACCCATTCGCTCATTTTAACCATGCTATATCCGCTCGGATCAACACCCGTCACCGGGTTCCCCTTCACAAAAGCGTGCCGGTTAAGGCTTAAGGGATCGGTAATTCTGCCGACCAGATCGTCCTGCCGGGTGAACCTCATCAGCTCCGGGCTGTAGTACCTGGCCCGCATATAATAAAGTCCGTTACTGTCAGAAATAATACCATATTTACCATTATACAGGAATGGCAGGGGAGCGCTGCCAGTTTCTCTCTGCATCTCGCTGTAAATCCCATATTGGATACTGTCCGTTATTACTCCGTCCATATCGGTTAACGCCACCGTGCTGCCTCGTAAATCATAATGATACGACTTGTATTCTCCGTCTCTCTCTTCTCCGATCAGCCCCAGGCCATAGACATAATAGGTCACGGTATCATCCGGGCCGGTTTTCATCAGCACCTGGCTTAAGCCGGCATGGGGGTTGATCACATAGCTGGTTGTATCGTTGTTTTCGGTTACTTCTATCCGGTTGTTTTCGGCATCGTAGCTGTAACTGGCAGTACCTGCTGCGGTCAAACGGCTGCGGCTGTCATAGGTGTAGCTCTGCATGGTTCCGTTCAAGGGTCCGTAGGTCATGTTGCCGTCCGCGTCATAGGTTACGGTATTGCCGTTCCAGCTATCCAGACGGTTGTCAGTGGCAACGTTCATGGCCGCCTTGGACTGGTTCACCGCCGACTGGCTGGCTATACTTCTCTCGGCCCTAAGGTTGTTCAAGGCATCGTATTCATATTTGTATTCGTTACCATGATCGATATCGTGGAGTCTGGTCAGGCAGCTGTTGTGGTCGTATTCCCGGATCTCCACGGAACCGTCTGGGCGGGTGGTCTTGATCAGCCTGCCGTTGGCATCATAGCTGTATTGTGTAACCCGGTCGGCCCAGTCGGTTAATTGGGTCAGCCGGTTGGCGGCATCATAAGTGTAATTAACCTGTTTGCTGTCCGGATAGGTGATTCTGGTCAGGTTGCCCACTTCGTCATATTGATACTGAATGTTATTGTTGCGGGCATCGGTGTAGCTGGTTACCCGGTTTAATTCGTCATAGACCCTGGTAATGGTTCCGGCGGCGTCGGTTACGGTCAGAACGTTGCCGTTGGCATCGTAGCTGTAGGTTATGGTTCCGTCCGGGTCGGTCTGGCTGATCAGTCGTCCGGCATCATCATAGCCATAGCCGCTGGTCTGGCTCCGGCCATTAGTGGCGCTGGCCAGATAGCCCAAGGAGTTGTAGGCGTATTGCCTGGAACCGGTGAACGAACTGACTTGGGTTAATTTATCGGCCAGATCATAGGTATGGGTTAAGGTGTTGGCATTGGGGTCTATGATTTTCTTGAGGTTGCCATCCGCGTCAAATTCCTGGCTGGCTTCCAAGCTGCCGGGGTTGGTGGTTTGGATGAGGCGGTTCAAGCCGTCATAGCTGTATTCGGTTAGGCCTTCCAGGGGGTCGGTACTTCTGATCAGCCGGTTCAGGCTGTCAAATTCGTTTTGAGTGGTATAGCCCAAAGCGTCTTTTATGGTTTGGGGGTTGCGCAATTCGTCATAGCCGATCTCCGCTATCTTGTGGTCAAAGGCGTCATAGTGGGCGGTAAGGTTGCCCACCGCGTCGTATTCGGTCCTGACGGTATATCCCAGGGGGTTGGCAACTGATATTAGCCGGCCTTTATCGTCATAGGCCAGGGTAGTAATGTTATCTCTAGCATCGGTGATGGTAATAAGGCGATCTGCAGGATCATAGCTGTAGCTGGTTTGCTGGTCTAAGGCGTCGGTTAGGCTGATCAGGTTAAGGTTATCATCATAAGCATAAGCGGTAGTATTGTTCCGGGCATCGGTTCTGGCCAGCAGCATACCGGCGCTGTCATAGCTGAATTGTACGGTGTGGGTTAAGGAATCAGTTACGCCGGTCAGATTGTCCCGGTCATCATAGCTGACGGTGACGGTCCGGTCGTCGGCATTGCTAATGGCTGTTAAGCGGCCGGCATCATCGTAACCGTAGGTCAGGACTACTAATTCCGGATCGGTTAGTGGTAACTACTTTTCCGGGTTGGCTGGCTTGGTCATAACTGATTGAACTGATCTGGCCTAAACCGTCTTCCTGGGTTACTACCCGGCATAATTGGTCATAGGTGTTAACAAATACCTGGCGGCCTTCACCATCGGTCTCCGACAACACCTGGCCCAGATCGTCATAGGTAAAAACGGTGGCTTTGCTGTCCGGATAGGTTATTTCCGTCAGGCAGTTATCATCATAGGTAAGGCTGATCTCACGGTCTAAGGCGTCGGTTATGCTTTCCACCAAGCCGGCGGCATTGTAGGACAGGGTCAGGACCTGGCCGGATATGGGCTCGGTTATGGTCTACAAGCGGTCGGAACCATCGTAACCCAGGTTTAATTGCTGGCCGTGACCGGTATTTATCTGCACCAGTATGCCGTTGCTGTCAAATATATATTGGCTCTGATCTTTCCGGGTCAGGGTGCAGCCGTCGTCACTCACACTGAGACTGTCAATCCGGCAGGCGCGGTCCGGGGAGGTACAGTTACCCCACCCGTCATGAATAAAGGTATTATACCGGTTCGCGCTCCAATGGACGGTAATAATATCTGTGGTTGCCTGCAAATCCAATCTAACTTCGTAATTATGCCCCCAACCTTTGCCCAGAGGCCCCTCTTTCAACAGCAGGGAATTATAATTGATGTTAAAGGGAACGGGTAGTATAGCGCTATGTCAATCCCACCTCGTCTCAGGCTTACGGTCCGTTCCGGCGGTGCATTGCGGCTGCAGTAAGGACGGGCGTAGATGCCGGTCAATCCGCCCCATATCAAGTGGGGATACCCGTTATTGATGCCCGAGTTTAAATTCCAGATGGCATCGAAATCCCAATTTATGAATGTGTTTAGAGCTTTCATTTCCGTCGTGGTCCGGGGCTCACCTGTGCCTGTATCGTTTTGTCCGGATGTATCAGTATCGTAATAACATGGAATGAATTCCATTTTTTATCTACCTCCTAAATTTTAAAGGGGGGCCCAGATAAAATCCGCAGAAGCCTCCGTAATAATCAGTTGCAGTCACTGCTCCGGTTGAATAGCAATTACTGAAAATTCTACTATCATACATACTTATCACACCAACAAATCCGCCTATACATTCGTACCCTCCAACACTTCCGATTGCATAGCAATTGGATATAATGCCCTCGCCACGTATGATTTCACCGATAAGCCCACCTATTACATTCGATCCGTCATTTTCATCAATCCGGCCGGCAATATTGCCTGTTGCGAAGCATTGATCTATATAATAGTTAGCAGTTATCCCCAGTAAACCACCCAGATCATTGCAGGCTCGCTGTTCTTCGCCGGATATATCCGCTATGGCAACCGAGGATGAAAACCCAATAATATCTGACATGTGATTGGCAAATGTTTCTCCTGCTTCATATTGAAATCCAATCAGTCCCCCGCATCTGCCCTGTATACATGAAATAGCACCACTGGAATGACAGCTGTTTACACGGGCATAGGACTTCCCCGCTAATGCTCCAACGTATTGGCCGCCGGTTATACTGACATTGACTATATTCATATTGCAGATATCGGAAACGTTGTAGCCATCATTGCGGTCGATAACTCCAAATAGGCCGATATGATTTTCGTCAGGCCGGTCTATGGTCATGTTGGAGATACTGAAATCTCTGCCGTCGTAATTACCGGTAAATGGGCTGTCATCATCCCCAATCGGTTCCCAGCTTTCATATTCGCTTAGATACGAGCTGTGTTTAAGAGGGAAGATCGGCCGCCAATGCTCCCGACCGCAACCGAGTTTAATGTACCGGAGTCCGGTCATCGGTTGAATTTAGAAAAATTCACGCCAGCATACACGGTCGGGCACCGATGGGATCAATTGAGACCCCAGGGGGTAGGGAGGGCTCGTACCCCTGTATTTTTAACCAAGTATTGATTTCAAAACCGCTGCTGAATATAATTGAATTAGATATTTAGATAAGTCTCTAATCATTTGAGCGGGAGGTGTTGCTGGTGACCTTCAATCTAGCTTTCAAAGCGTTGTCCGACCCTAATCGCCGTCAAATAATCAAAATGCTGCAGGACGGAGATATGACCGCAGGGGACATCGCCAGCCACTTTGATATGACCAAGCCCAGCATCTCACATCATCTCAACGTCCTGAAACAGGCGGACCTGGTCCAGGATGTGCGGAAAGGGCAAAACATCTATTATTCCTTGAATACCACCGTGTTTCAGGAGTTGATCGGTTGGTTTTATGATCTGCTGGGGGTGGCGGGGGAGTCGGAAGAGAACTCGAAACCTCGGTAACCTTGTTCCGATTGTATGCCCATAATTAGAGGAAGGCTATTTTAAAAGGAGGAGATTTGGATGGACCGGGAAAAGAACGACACCTACCGTCTGAATTGGGATAACCTGAAAACTGAATGGCCGGTATGGATCGTAATGGCCGGGCTGCTGTTGGGCGCCGTGCTGGTTTACCCGCACCTTCCGGAACAGGTGCCCAGCCATTGGAATATACAGGGTGAAGTGGACGATTACCAAGGTCGTTTTTTCGGGGCCTTCTTTTTTCCCCTGATGATCGCGGGCCTCTATCTTCTTATGCTGGTATTGCCCGTTATCGATCCTCGACGGGAAAACTACGCGAGATTTCGCGGCGCCTATACCTTCCTGCGCTGGGGGTTTGTGATATTCATGGCCATCTTGTATGGGGTGACCATCGCGGTGGCTCTGGGATACGGGATGGATATAGGCTTGGTGGTGAAGGCTATGGTGGCCGGATTGTTTATCATAATCGGCAACTATATGGGACAGTTCCGGCATAATTACTTCGTGGGCATCAAAACCCCCTGGACCTTGGCCAATGAAGAGGTCTGGCAGCGCACCCACCGCATGGGCGGTAAACTCTGGGTGATATGCGGGCTGATATGCCTGGTGGTATCTCCCTTCAATACAACTTGGGCGGCGGCGGTGTTTTTCGGAGCCATTGCGGTGATGACCCTGGTTCCCATGGTGTACTCTTACCTGCTCTTCGCCCGACTGCAGTCACGTTGAAACCTACGTCGGATATATCCAGCCAAATATAGAGGGGAGGACTGGCCTGACCACTAGGATCGGCAGGCTTCCCCTTAGTGTTCTTAGTGTTGCTGAATGGGTCGGATGGACCGGCTACTTTTTCCGCTTTTGGCGGTCGTGGGCTTCATCCTGGATTTCATGGCGCATAGCGTCCAAGGCATCGTTGCGGCGCTCGTTCTTGGCTTTGAGGTCCTTCTTCTTCTTTTTGTCCGGGGTGCCGGCTATCACTTCTTCAGCCGCTTCGATATTGCGCAGGGTATTGTCGATGTTGTTTTGTATGCGTTCCACGTTGTCGCTGCGGTCGTCGGGATGATTTTTCATTTTCAACTCTCCTTTGATGTAAGTGATCGATTCGCTAATATTGTTTGAAATCTGCCGGTTTTTATTCATTGACAGGATTAATCGGAGAGCCGGGTGATACTAAGCTTAGGTGGCGGAATAGAGGGCAGGGGAGACCTGCTGTACGATCAGGCTTACACCTTCCCCGCGCCGGTGCAGCTTGCCGCTGGCCAGCAAAGGACCATGGCGGGGACCGAATATATAGGCTCCGTATTTCATATACACGTCTTCGAACATGGTTGCATCGATCATGCCAAATTCATCTTCCAGGGAGAAGAAAACGGTGATCTTGCCGCTGCGGGTAGGAGGACGGTGGGGATGCAGCAACAGGCCGGCAGCCCAAACCGTCATCCCCGCGGCGCAATCCGGCAAGTCCCGGCTGGATTTAAACCCATTGTTCTTAAGCATCGGGCGCCAGGCGGCCATGGGATGCTCCCCTACATACAGTCCCAGCAAATTGTACTCCCAGGTGCGCTTCTCCGCCGGGCTGAAATCCGCCCCGGTGGGAATGGCCTGTTCCTCGAAGAGCAGGGTGGTCCCGCTCTGCCGGGCCTGTCTTTTTTCCAGGTAATAATAAAGCTGGCTTAACAGGAAGCGCCGATGGCTGCATAAACTATCCAGGGCTCCACAACGCATCAGATTCTCCAGGCTGTCCTGGGGAATGGTGGTGCGGACTACGAAATCAAGGGGGGAGACATAAGCAGCCTGCTCCCGGGCGTTTACGATCGACTCCAAAGAAGCGGTACTCAGCCCCTTGATTTGCTTGAGCCCCACCCGAATGGCCCCTTGCTCGACAGTAAAATCGATGCTGCTGCTACAGACATCGGGAGGCAGCAGGCTGATGCCGCGGCGCCGGACTTCGTTGCCGATCACTCGCGGCGGGTAAAACCCCATCGGCTGGTGGTTGAGGATAGCCGTAAAGTATTCGGCCGGGTGATGCCGGATCAGATAGGCGGACTTATAACTGGTGGTAGCGAAGGCGGCGGCATGGGCCTCGCAGAAGCCATAACTGGCGTAGCCCAGCATGCAGGCGAAGATCTCCTCGGCCAGGGCCGGCTCGATGCCGCGCTCCACTGAACGCTCCACAAAGGTCCGGCCCAGTTCCTCCATCATCTTCTGGGAGCGGGAGTGGGTCATGACTCGGCGCAGCTGGTCGGCCTCCGCCGGGGTAAAGCCGGCGATGACCTGGCCGATCTCGATCACCTGCTCCTGGAACAACACCACCCCATAGGTTTTTTTCAGGATCGGTTCCAGCCAGGGATGCAGGTAGCTGACCTCCTCCTGGCCCAGGCGCCGGGCCACATAAGGGTCGACCATATTGCCTTTGATGGGACCAGGCCGGATCAGGGCCATGCTGGCTACCACATCCTCGAATTCGGAAGCCTGGAAGCGGGACTGCAAGGCTCGCTGGGCCGGGCTTTCCAATTGAAATACGCCGATGGTCTCGCCCCGGTTGATCATGGCGAAGGTATCCCGGTCATCCAGGGGGATGGCCTCGTAATCCATGTCCTTCCCGGAGGAGCGGATCTGGGCGGTGGCATCCTGGATCACCGACAAGGTGCGCAGGGAGAGCAGGTCCAGCTTGACCAGCCCCAGCCCCTCGATATCATCCTTGTCGAACTGGCTGATGACCGGCCCCATCCCTGATTCCTGCAGGGGGGTGAGGTTGGTGATGGGAATATCGCTGATCACCAGGCCGCCCAGGTGCATACCCAGGAAACGCGGGAATCCCGCCAACCGGTCGCAGCAATCCAGCAGCAGTTGGTAACGAGGCTGGTGCAGGGGGCTGTCCCGGAGCTCGGGCAGCCGCTGGAGAAGGGCGCGGATCTGGTCGGCCCGGGCATAGAAGGGCATGCGCTTGCACAAAGGGTCCAGTTCCACTTCCGGAAAGCCCAGCGCCTTGCCCAGTTCGCGCAAGGCGGAGCGGGCCCGGAAGGTGTTGTAGGTCGCTACCCGGGCTACATACTCGGACCCATATTTACGATAGACATACTCGATCACCTGGTCCCGGTAACGGGACTCGAAGTCGATATCGATATCGGGCATCCCCACCCGTTCCGGATTCATGAAACGTTCAAACAGCAAGCCCCGCTGCAGGGAATCCACCTCGGTGATGCCCAGACAGTAAGCGGCCAGGGAATCAGCCGCCGAACCCCGTCCGGCATAACGGATACCCTCCTGGCGCGAGTAGCGGGCCAAATCCCAGACTACCAGGAAGTAATCAGGAAATCCCATCTGCTCGATTACCCGCAGCTCATATTCAAGCCGCTCGGTTACCGCTGGGGTGATCCTGCGGTAACGGCGCTGGGCCCCCTCCCAGACCAGCCGGCGCAAAACCTGGGCTGCCTCCTGTCCGGGCAGCAGAGGAAAACTGGGAAAATGAAAGACCGGCTCATGCAAGAAGGACTGGCAGCGCTCGGCGATGCGCAGGGTATTGGCCAGGGCCTGGGGGCAAGCGGGAAACAGGCCCTGCATCTGGATCTCACTCTTCACATAACTCTCGCCGTTGAGGGGTCGGGCGGGGTCGATATCATGGACCGTGATCAACTTTTTCACGCAGCACAGGACATCATGGAGGAAAAAATCCTCATGGCGGGCGTAGTGAACGTTGTTGGTGGCCACCACTTCCAGGTCCAGCTCCGCGGCCAGCTCCAGCAGGCGCTGGTTGAGATAATGGTCGCCGGGCAAAAGCAGGTTCTGCAATTCTATATAGAAGGAGCCGCGGCCCCACCAGGATTTGTATAGTGCCGCCTGCTGGCGGGCCTGGCGATAATCGCCCTTCAGGATGGAGCGGGGGATTAAACCTTGGCGGCAGCCGGACAGGACGATAACCCCCGGCAGTTCTTCCAGGTCGGTTGCACGGACCGCCGGCTGGCCGCGGGGATTGCTGAGATGAGCCCGGGTGATCAATCGGCATAAAGAGGCATAGCCGCGCTCATCCTCGGCCAGCAGGGTAAGGTGACTGCCGTCGGCCAGGCTCACCTCTGTCCCCTGAATAGCCTTGAGTCCGAATTTGGCCGCCGCCTGGGCAAATTGCACCGCCGCGGACAGGTTGTTGTGGTCGGTCACTGCCAGAGCCGGCATTTCCAATTCAGCGGCCCTCCGGACCAGCTCTTCCACCTGGCTGGCCCCGTCCAGAAATGAAAAGGGGGTATGGCAATGCAGGTGAACAAAGTTCATAAGCGACACCTAATCGTAAGTCTTGTATAGAAACCATTCTTCTTCGACCAGATCGTAAAAGATCTCCCTTATGCTCTGGTCTTCCAGGATGAGGCGGTAGAAATGCTTCTCGCTTTCTCCGGCCCACCAGCAACCGGTGTCATGCCAGTATTCCAGGCGGGCCACCACCCGGAGAGGTTTGTCATGGTAGCGGACCGCGGTCGGTCCCTGGTCACCATCGCATTCCACCTGCAAAGGTATATGGTTTTTCATGGTTTTTACCTCCCGGGCGAGAAACGCCAGGGATCCCAGAACAGCAGGACCTGTTCGCGGCGGTCGGCTTCCATGCCCATTCCCAGGCGGCCGGGGAAACGCTGCAGGAGTTGCTCCAGGGTAGCGGATCGTTTTCGTTCCCGGGCCTCCTGCTGGTAAGTGTACCGTAGGGTGAAGAGATCCTGGGACCGCATCTCCAGAGGTTTTAAATCGCTCAGGAAAATCCTCAGGCCATCCACCGGTTTATCGAGGTCCGGCAGCAGCCCCTCCAGGATCATCGTCAGCCGCTCCCGGCTATGACAGGCGGGGGACACCCTGCGCTGCTGGATGAGGTTGGTTCCCCCGGACAGATCAAGCTGCATTTCCACCAGGTGGCAGCCCACCTGGCGTCTTTCCAGGCGACTGCTCAACTCCCCGGCGCCGGCCCGGATGAACTCCAGCAGCTGCCCCGGGCCGCGGCTGTCTTCTTCCCAGCTCAACCCATAACCGAGCCGTTCGGGAGGGTACAAACCCCGCACCGGAGTGTAATCACGGCCCTGGATATTCTGCCACAGTGAGGAGACGTCACGTTTCAAAATTTGCTTAAGGCGGTAGGGGCCCAAACCAGCCAGATCCCCGACCTGGACATATCCCAGCCGGTTGAGCAGGCGGCACTCGCGCGCTGACAGGGGGGCGAATTCGGGGAGAGGAAAGGTGCCCACAAACAGAGCCTCCTGCCCGGGGATTACCTGGACAATGTTGACCGTCCCACGGGCAAAAGAGCGACAGGTGGAGTGCGCCGTGCCCGGATAGGTGCAGCGGTGGGCTGCCAGCCGGGCCAGCAAGGGCGAAGAGGCCAGCCCCATCGATGCCCGGCCCGCCAAGTCGGCCAAGGTCGCCGCCAGTGCCTCGAGGATATCCCCGATTCGCTGGAAAGAACTGAGGTCCAAGAATAATTCCTGGCTGCCCACCGGCTCCAGCAGGGAAGAATGCTGGCTGCAGGCCTGCAGCAGTTCATCATCGAATGACCCGTCGTTTAAAAAAATATAGACAATCTTGCGCATCGTATCACCATCCTGATCGTATACCCATGCTATAACAGAACATATGTTCTTGTCAAGAATAGGGAGCAGGGCAAATTTCACCAGGGATGGAGGGATTTTTTCCCTTCCTGCCGCGGCAATTTCGGTATGGGCCCTAATGGAAAGATCCTGATGAGCCAATGCGAAAAACTGATGCGATGAAATCGACCGGGTTATATCGGCCGGATTATATAGGCAAGATTATTTCGGGCTGGTCGTTGGCGGGTTTATTGACCAAAGCGCTGATCTCGTAGGCCTCCAGCCGGTCCTCGACGGTCCCGGGCACCTGACCCTGCAGCCAGGCGGACTCCTGATCCGGGCGCAATATATAGGGCATGCGGTCATGGATGGGAAATGTAGCGGGGGTAGCTTCGGTAGTCAAAATGGCATAGGAATAAAGAATCTCTCCCTCCGGGTCGGTCCATGCATCCCACAAGCCAGCCATGGCGAAGATGCGGTGATCGAGGGGGCGTATATAGAAAGGCTGCTTGCCGGCCGGGCGTTTCTGCCACTCGAAATATCCGGTGGCCGGCACTAGGCAGCGGCGGCGGCGATAGCTGTGCTTGAAGGACGGTTTCTCAGCGGCCGACTCCACCCGGCAGTTTATCAATTTGTTGCCGATGCTCTTCTCCCTGGCCCAAAAAGGTACCAGCCCCCAGCGCATGAAGCGAAGTTGCCGGTGCCCGCCCGGCGCAACAACCACCGGCATAACCTGGGTGGGGGCCACATTGTAGCGAGCTTTGAAAACCGCTTCCACTTTGGGACAGCCGAAGCGTTCGGCCAGTTCATCCATCTCCACCGCCAGGGTATAACGTCCGCACATTGCCGCTGCCGCCTTTCCATTGAGAGATTCCATTACAAGCTAATTATACTATGAGGGCGGTCGCGACAGGTGCTCTTCCAGCCCGGCGGTTTGATCCAGACAGGGTCTTTGAATAGCCTGGAGTCGAAATTAAGAGCCGGCTGAATTTAAGGCCGGCTCTTTTTCAAGCGATCAACTCTTTTATCTGTCCTTTTCTGATTCATTTTTACAATAGGTTTCCCGCGGAGGAAGTTCCGGTGCTGGTTTGGCGGCGGGCACAGTCCGGGTGCGGACCACGCGGGATAAAAGATAAACCAGCGAATAGAGCGCAACCAGGAATAATCCCGCCAAAAGTCCGGTACCCTGACCGGGAATCAAGGGCATGGTGACAATAGCGATTACCAGGCTTATTATTCCAATCCAAGTGGTATAGGGGTACCCCACCAATTGGCAGTTGCCCCGGGGCGGGCAGCCATAGATGCGGCGATAGCGCAAGTGGGTGACGACGATAGCCAGATAAGCCATCAGCAGGGAGAATCCTCCCGAGCTGATCAGGAACAGGTAGATGCGGTCGGGAAGCACGTAGGACAGGCTGACCGCCGCCAACATGGTTACCCCCGAAAAAAGGATGCCCCGCAGGGGTACGTCACCGCGGTCGATCAAAAAGGCGGGGGCGTCCCCCGCATCGGCCAGCGAACGCAGCATCCGACCCAATCCGAAAACCGAGGCCAGCATGGTGGACAGAATGGCAGTGACCAAAACGAAGTTTACCACTCCCGCGGCTACCCCCAGACCATATCTCTCCAAGGCCGCCACCATAGGGCTGGTGGCAGGAGCCAAGGCTCCCGTGGGGATCAACGGCAGCAACAAGACCATTACGGTGATATACAGAGTCAATAAGGAGATAATCGTAAAATTGATGGCCCGAGGAACGGTTTTGTGGGGATCGCGGGTTTCGGAGGCAGCCAGGCCGATGATTTCAAACCCGGCGTAACCCAGCAGTACAATCAACAAACTGCCACCCAGCCCCCCGATTCCATGGGGGAATAGAACCGTGTTCCGCATCTCGCCCAATTCCACCGCCGGCTGGCCGGGCCAAAACCCAAATATCAGCAGGGCGGCAATTACGATAAACAGCACCAAAGCCAGGATCTTCACACCCGCCAGGCTGCTCTCCAGCTTGGTTACCTGCTGCGCCCCCAGCAGGTTTATGAAGGTTACACCCAGTACGATGGCGATAGAAAGCAGGGGTAAGGACAATTGCGGCGACCAGCTTTTAATGAGCAAGGCCGCGGCGGTAGCCTCGCTGGACATGGTCAGGATCAGGCCGGTCCAATACACCCAACCTACCATATATCCTACGAAAGGCCCATAGGTCTGGGCGGCATGGGTGCGAAAAGAACCGACGCAGGGATTGGCCACCGTCATCTCGGACAGGGCGTTGAGAATGATATAGACTAGGATACCTCCCAATATGAACCCGATAATGATCGAGGGGCCGGAGGCCCTTATGGCAATCGAGGTAGCCAGGAAAAACGAACCGCCGACCACCGTGCCCAAGGCCATCATGGTCAGCTGGAAGGCGGATAGTCCATTTTTATGCATGTCATATTCCCACTTTCAGTTAGGCTGGCATTTTTAGTATGTCACCCGGAACAGGCAAAAATGCGCTCAGAATGCCAATTCCACGGGTATGTTTTTTGCATACATGGTTTTTACAGGAGATTTTCGGGCGGAGGTTAGAGTATAATATACGGGGACATTTAGAGGGGAGCGAGGTATGAGTATGGTTAAGAAATTTAAGAAAGTACTGATTGCCAACCGTGGCGAAATTGCCATTCGAATAATAAGGGCCTGTCATGAACTGGGAATCCGCACCGTTTCAGTGTATTCCAAGGAAGATAAACTGGCCCTGTTTCGGACCAAATCGGATGAATCATATCTAATCGGCCATAACAAGGGACCAGTGGAAGCTTATCTGAGCATCGAAGAGATCATCGGTCTGGCCCTTAAGAAAGGTGTGGACGCGATCCACCCCGGCTACGGATTCCTGGCGGAGAATTACGAATTCGCCAAGAAGTGCATTGAATCGGGATTGGTTTTCATTGGCCCCACTCCTGAAATGATGGACCAGCTGGGGGACAAGATCAAATCCAAAATTATCGCCAACCAGGTCGGCGTACCGACCATCCCCGGGGTGGAACGGGCTATCAGTTCCGACCAGGAGGCCTTGACCTGCGCCCGGGAGTGCGGTTACCCGATTATGCTCAAAGCATCCGCCGGCGGGGGCGGACGGGGAATGAGGATAGTCAGAAACGAAGCCGACCTGCTGCGGGAGTTCCACAGCGCCCAGAGTGAAGCCCGCAAGGCATTTGGTATCGATGACATTTTCATTGAAAAATACCTGGAAAGCCCCAAACATATCGAGGTACAGGTACTGGGCGACAACTACGGCAACATCGTGCACCTGTTTGAACGCGACTGTTCCATCCAAAGGAGACACCAGAAAGTCATCGAGTTCACCCCGGCCCTGGCCATCAATGAACAACAAAGGAAAGCCATTTGTGCCGACGCCCTCAAGATCGCCAGTTCAGTCAAGTATCGCAATGCCGGCACGGTGGAATTCCTGCTGGATAAACAGGGACAGCATTATTTCATCGAGATGAATCCGCGCATCCAGGTGGAGCATACGGTGTCGGAAATCGTCACCGGCATTGATATCGTGCAAAGCCAGATCCTGATTGCAGAAGGATACAAGCTTAATTCCAAAGAAATCGGTATCCGCCAGAGCGCCATCAAGCCTCGGGGGTTCGCCATCCAGTGCCGTGTAACCACCGAGGATCCCGCCAACGGATTTGCCCCTGATACCGGTAAGATCGACGTCTACCGCACCGCGGCCGGATTCGGCATCAGATTGGATGGCGGCAACGGTTACACTGGTTCCGTGATAAGCCCCTACTATGACAGCTTGCTGGTCAAGGTAACCACCTGGTCCCGTACCTTCGAGGACGCCATCCAGAAGGCCAAGCGCGCTTTGCGCGAGCAGGTCATCAGCGGGGTCAAAACCAACGAAGCCTTTTTACTCAATGTCTTGTCCCACCCCAGGTTTTTGAACGGGGAATGCGACACTGGTTTCATTGATAATACCCCGGAATTATTTGATATTACTCCGCATGAAGACCACGAAGTCCAGGTACTCAAATACATCGGCGACAAGGTAGTGAACGAAGGCAAGGGCTTGAAGAAGGATTATGATGTGCCCCGGGTTCCCAAGGTGCCTGAGTATAGCGGACTGAGCGGAACCAAGCAGATATTGGACCGGAAGGGGCCGGAGGGTTTGGTGGAGTGGGTGAAAGCCCAGAACAAACTGCTGTTATCCGATACCACCATGCGTGATGCTCACCAATCCCTGACCGCCACCCGTATACGGACTGTGGATATGCTGCGTATCGCCGAAGCCACTTCCTATTATGGCAGAGACCTGTTCTCGCTGGAAATGTGGGGAGGGGCCACTTTCGATGTGGCCTACCGTTTTCTGCATGAATCACCTTGGGAGAGGTTGTCCCTGCTGCGCGAGAAGATACCTAACATCATGCTGCAGATGCTGTTGCGGGGCTCCAATGCGGTGGGCTATACCAATTACCCCGACAATGTGGTACGAACATTCATCCGCGAGGCCGCCGCGGCTGGTATCGATGTCTTCCGTATCTTCGATTCCCTCAACTGGCTGAAGGGTATGGAAGTTGCCATCGATGAAACCTTGAAGACAGGCAAGATCGCTGAAGCCTGTGTATGCTACACCGGCGACATCCTGGATGAACGCCGCGACAAGTATTCCATTGACTATTATGTGCGCACCGCCAAAGAACTGGAGAAGAGGGGTGCTCACATCCTGGGCATCAAGGATATGGCCGGGCTGTTGAAACCCTATGCAGCGGTTAAACTGATCCGAGCTTTGAAACAGGAGATCAGCATGCCCATCCATTTACACACCCATGACACCAGCGGCAACGGTGTGGCTACGGTACTCATGGCCGCCGAAGCGGGAGTGGACATCGCCGATACTGCTTTCAACAGCATGGCCGGCATCACCAGCCAACCGGCTTTGAATTCGGTCGTGGCCGCCCTGGAAAACACCGATCGGGCCACCGGCATAAACCTGGATGAGATCCAGGAGATAGCCGATTACTGGGATGATATCAGGCCTATTTACAGCCAGTTCGAATCCGACTTGAAATCCGGCACCGCCGAAGTATACAAGTACGAGATACCCGGTGGGCAGTATTCCAACCTCAAACCGCAGGTAGAGAGTTTTGGACTGGGCCATAAGTTCAAGGAAGTCAAGGAGATGTATAGAGCGGTCAACGACATGCTGGGGGACATCGTGAAGGTGACGCCTTCCTCCAAACTGGTCGGCGATCTGGCCATATTCATGGTCAAGAATGACCTGACTCCGGAGAACATCCTGGAGAAGGGGAAGAACTTGAGCTTTCCCGACTCATCCATAGCATATTTCGAGGGAATGATGGGGCAGCCATTTGGAGGCTTTCCCGCGGAACTGCAGAAGTTGGTTCTCAAGGGCCGTAAGCCTATCACCGTCAGACCAGGCGAACTGCTCGAACCAGTTGATTTTGCAGCCATAGAGAAACACCTCCGGGAGAATTTTGACATCGAGCCCACCATGCAGGATGTCCTGAGCCATGCTCTTTATCCCAAGGTTTTCGAGGATTACCTTCAGTTCCGCAAGGAATATGGAGATTTAAGCCGCATGAACAGCCCGGTCTTCTTCGACGGCATCAGTGAGGGAGAAATCTGCGAGGTCGAGGTGGATGAAGGCAAAACCTTCATCATCAAGCTGGTCGCCATCGGTAAGATCAACAAGGAAGGCGAGCGTAAGCTTTATTTTGAAGTCAACGGCAACCCCCGCGAGCTGGTCGTTTTGGATAAGCAATTCCATAAGAAGTTCGATGTGGAGATAGGGACGACGACGATGGCTGACCCCAATGACAAAAAACAGATCGGGGCCAGTATCCCGGGTACAGTGACCAAGATATTAGTCAAACCCGGTGATGCGGTTAAACCCGGCCAAAGTCTGGCGGTCATCGAGGCAATGAAGATGGAAACCCAGGTAACCGCACCGCTGGAAGGAACGGTGGCCAGCATCGTGGTCAGCGTGGATCAGCAGGTGAAAAACGGGGAACTCCTGATGCAGTTGGACTAATCTGCAGACAGCAAATTCTAAAAGACCCGGAGGAATAATAAATCCTCCGGGTTTTTTCAGCTTGGAAGTAAGAAAAATGCGTTTTATGAGTACCTGCGATGCACCAGTCGGCCCTTCGTATAGCCTACTGCCATTGCACTGGGATTATTACTTTATTGGTATCGCTGCCGTCCTTGGCGCTGGCCTCGAATACTTCTACCTGTCCCTTGCCCGGTCCGCTGGCAGTGAAGGCTAGTTCGCCGTGGTAATCGCCCCGTCCGGGAGCTCCTTCACTGGCGGTGGTGAAGCCCTCGGCAATAACCGTTCCGCTGCTGTCCCTTAGCCGAAAACTGACTGTGGCCTCGAACACTCGCGCGCTTCCGCTGATCTTGATCGGCGAGGTGACCAGCTGGTCCTTCACTGGAGAGTTGACCCAGATGGCCGGTTCGAATACATGAGAAACATCACGCTGGAAAGGCTGCTCATACAATCCCACATGGCCCCACCAATCCATGCCCTTTTCCTGGGAGCCGTCTACCGTAAAGGCTACCTTCTGGATAGTCGGGAATTCGGTCAGGGTGTTGACGATCGTGGCTATTCCCAGGGCTTCGCCACTGGACCCCACATTAGCTTTCAGGACCTCGGCGGAAAAATCGACCGTGGCCAATCCTTGCTCGATGTTGATTCCCAGGATCTTGGTATCGGCCGGCAAAACCTTGGACGCCCCGACAGTGGCGGGGACTCCGCTGATCAATTCGGTGAGGGCAGCTCTGGCTACTTCGTTGGTTTTATCGACCTGGTGCACTTCCCGGACCAGATACATATCGGTAGGCGTAGTTTTAAGGTAATAAACCGCCACATCCATCTTGACCGGTTCAACCGGGCCTGGGGGCGCGGGGTCGGGCGGAGTGGGCTTAGGGGTGCGCTGACAACCGGAGGAGACCATCACCAGGGTTACCAGCAAAACAAGGGTCAGCAGATTTTTGAGCTTATTCATTTCTTTTACCTCCATATATGATGCTGCCGAATAATATTTTAATTCTCATCTGTCTTAATTATATGGCTTATTTGGCTTTTATAATGTTATTATCTTCATTTCGTGAGATACTTACACTATATGTAATTATTGGACTAAACTACAGTCCATCTACTTGGGAGGATCGATAATGGGTCAAAACCATATCTACGTAAACCGAGAATCGGGGGGGACAGGTATGAAAGCAACGGGTGCCTCGGAAGGGATTTACGGCCTTGGATTCATCGGCGCCTTGGTCTACTATATCCTCCAGTCCAACACCGTTGGGGGCTGGCTGTTGGGCTTCCTGAAAGCCCTGGTATGGCCGGCTTTCCTGGTATATGACCTGATGAAGTTTCTGCAAATGTAAAAAATGGCGTGAACACGCCAGACCGGAGAATTAAAATGTTTGATTCATGGCAGGGAATCACCATTTCCGTTTATCTATTGGTGCTGAATGGTCTGGCCATGGCGGCTATGTACCATGACAAAAAGCGAGCCTTGCGCCATGCCAGGCGCATCCCGGAACGGACTCTGCTGGGACTGGCCCTGGCCGGTGGGTCTCTGGGCGGATGGGCAGGCATGTACCTGTTCCGCCACAAAACCCGTACCCCCAAGTTTTATTGGGGGATGCCCGCGATTATGACTCTGCAGGTATCCTGGTTATATTTTATCGGGACTATTCTGTTGTTTAGAGACCCTGCTTATTCTGCTTCTGCGAATTCGTCCTTGGCAGCACCGCATATCGGACATACCCAATCATCAGGGAGATCTTCGAAACTGATCCCAGGCGGTATATCATTGTCGGGGTCACCGACGGCCGGGTCATATACATACCCGCAGATGGTGCATTCATATTTGGTTTCGATGTCAGCCATAATCAATTCTCCTTTCATACTCTTGCCATCTTACTCATGAAAAACGCCGAATTTATTACGCTCATATGAGTAATTTTGATATCTTAGCAGTATTGTAAGCGATGACCTCAATAATTATCAACATTTGTCTTTAGAGATTCCAAACGAGTATAATTATTGAAACCAGACGAGGAGGCGAAGCAGATTTGGGTATCAGGATTACCGATAAGGTCACCTGGGTCGGTAAGGTAGACTGGGAACTGCAAAAGTTTCACGGCGAGGAATTATCCACCCACAAGGGTTCTACCTATAATTCCTATCTTATTCGAGATGAGAAAAACGTTCTGATAGATACGGTATGGGCTCCATACCGGGATGAATTCATCGCCCGCTTGCAGGAAACCATTCCTTTGGACCAGATCGACTACATTGTGGTCAACCACGCTGAACCGGACCACAGCGGCTCGCTGCCGGCGCTGATGAAACTAATTCCAGACACGCCGGTATATTGCACTGCCAACGGGGTCAAATCCCTGCGCGGCATGTATCATCAGGATTGGGATTACCGGGTGGTCAAGACCGGCGCCAAGCTGGATATAGGCAGCCAGGAGTTGTTGTTTGTCGAGGCTCCCATGCTGCATTGGCCGGACACCATGTTTACCTATGCTATGGGAGAGGGCATCCTTTTCAGCACTGACGCCTTCGGACAGCATTATGCTTCGGAGACTCTGTATAATGATCGGGTTGATCAAGCGGAGCTGATGCATGAATGCCTGAAATACTACGCCAACATCCTTACTCCGTTTAGCCGCCAGGTGGATCGCAAAATCAAAGAGTGGGTAGGGTTGAATCTGCCCCTCCGCATGATTTGCCCCAGTCATGGAGTCATCTGGCGGGACAATCCCCTGCAGATAGTGGAGCAATACACCCGCTGGGCCAATAATTACCAGGAAAACCAGGTAACCATCATCTATGACACTATGTGGAACAGTACCAAGAAGATGGCCGAGGCTATCGCCCGGGGTATCAGCGAGGCTGACGGCAGCATATCCGTCAAACTGTTCAACGTGGGGAAACAGGACAAGAACGACATCATAACCGAGGTTTTCAAATCGCGGGCCATTCTGGTGGGGTCCTCAACCATAAACCGTGGGATCCTCTCAGCGGTGGCCGGTATCCTGGAAGAGATCAAGGGTCTTTCCTTCTCCGGCAAAAAGGCGGCTGCCTTCGGTTCCTACGGATGGAGCGGGGAATCGGTGAAGATCATAACCCAGGAACTTCAGGCGGGAGGCTTTGAGGTTATCAATGAGGGACTAAAATGTTTGTGGACTCCAGACCAGGAAAACGAAACCCGCTGTTACGAGTTCGGACAAGAGATGGTAGCTGCCCTGGAAGGATGGAAAAAAGTATAGTGGAGAGGAGGGTCATGATTTGACCAAAGACGACTTTACCGATATTTCCAGCCCGGAGGAAAGAATAAAGGAGTACCACACCGATGAACTAATAGTATACTGGTGTCCCACCCGGTGCTCCCACGCCGGCAAGTGCTGGGGTACCTTGCCCGAGGTGTTCGATGTCGATAAAAAACCATGGATAGAGTTGAAAAACGCCAGCACCGAGGCGATTATCAAGGCCATCGACAAGTGTCCGTCCGATGCCCTGAAGTACAAAGTAAAAGAGGGGGCCCAGATAGATCCCGCCATAGCGGTCGGACCAGGTTCGGTCGACTACAAGGTAGTCCCCACAGAATTTGTCTCCATAAAAATGGTTAAGAACGGTCCCCTGCTGGTCAAGGGGGCGGCTAAAATAATGGATTCCGACGGCAAACTGATAAGGGAATCCAACCATATCGTATTGTGCGCCTGTGGAAAAAGCGATAACAAACCCTTCTGCGACGGCTCCCACGCCCGCAAATAGGCAAGGCATAGGCCAAGGACCAGACCAGTAGATGAAGCCCTGTAAAGCGTTGATTAGCGCTGTACAGGGCTTGATTTTTTCCTATAGTATTCCCTTCGCAGATCAGCTGGTTATACCGACTCGATCGAGGCGGTTGGGGGCCGGCGCCGTCTGGCTATGCCGGTAACGACCAATCCCAAAGCCAGTGAGGCTATGATCAGGCTGATGAAGAAACCGACCACTGGTATGCGGGCTGTGGCTGCCATGATTATCAGTATCGCGAGGAAGGATGCAATTACCGCACCTTTGGTGTTCCAACCATTCCGTTCTGCCAGTAGCCGGACCAGGTAATCGGCAACCAGGATCTTGGCCAGACACAGGACCAGAATATAAATGAACAACAACAGCAAAGCCAGGGGTAATCCAACCACGGTGATAAGTACCATGACAACTGCCATGGGCACCACCAGCAAAGTCAGGAATCCCCACCCCAATTTGGCCAGGAAGGAGCCGTAGTCGCCTTGACCGGACCGGGGAAACAATTGCGGGAAGAGCAGATAAAAGATTCCCCAGATAATGAAACCTGAGATCACCATGAAAATGGCACCGGTCCAATTTGCACCATAGGGGATCTGACCCGGCATTTTGGTTTCAGGCCGGACTGGCGGGGCTGATTGGCTTATCGCCGCAATCTGGGCGGCTGGATCGATCTGGGCCGGGTTAGCGGAACGATAGTTGATTGTTCCCTTGACATCCGCGGCGGGACCGATTATGAGGTTCTGGACATCCCAGATTTTCACGTCACCGCCTACCGGGCCATGCAGGTAAAACTTGTTGGAGCTCCCCATAACCTGACCCTGGATAGGGCCGCGTACAGTGACTGAATTACCGAACATCATTACATCGCGGTTGACCTGAGCGGAATCCCGCAGGGTTATTGAATTAGCCGCACCAGTGATGCTTCCGCCCACCGGACCGCTGATATCAATGTTATTGCCAGCGGTACGGATATCCCCGCTGACAGTACCGTTAATCAAAATAGTATTTCCGGCGGCGATAACGTCTCCAGTTACATTGCCGTTAATGGTTATGGAAGATCCGACTGCAAACACGTCCCCATCTACATTGGCATCGACAGATAGATTATTGCCGGAAACAAATAGGGGACCACGGATATATCCGGCTGGCACATTCACTATGTCTCCGGTCCTGGTTTCCAACGCTGCCGCGGCCGCCGTCCAAACCAGCAACAATACCGTCATAATCAGCAATATTGACCATCGGTTCTTGATTACCCGCATTTGCATCATCTCCTTTATAATTCCATCGCGTTGGTGCTGTGAAACCGATCCTCACCTCCCCGGTCATCCTTTGGGTCCAACCTGAACACCTCGGGCAGAGCCACCCGGCTGGATGCTGGATGTTTGCTAAAAACGCCTGTTTAAAGGAAATAAATACCTCCCTAAAAATATAGTATAGCAACTTGAAGATTGGCTCAAGCTGCATGATCCAGGTGGGCCCCGATTAACATATTTTTTCATCAACCAGGCAATATTATTAAACAAATCCAGACAGGAGGTATTTATGGTATGTCCAGAAGAGTTATTGGCTACTTCGAGGATAATGGCCAGGCTCACCAAGCTTTAAGGGAACTTAAAAATAAGGGATTCCAGGAGATATCGATACTAGCCAACGAAAAGGGCGATGAGACTGGTAACCGCGACATTGGCACCTCCAGCTCGAATCTATCCAACGCGGCCATGATCAACGGAGCTCTGGGGGGGCTGGCCGGGCTGGCCTTGGGCGCCGGGGCTATGGTAGTCCCGGGTATAGGACCGATACTCGCCCTTGGCCCCCTGGCGATGACTGCCGCCGGTGCGATCACCGGGGGCCTTGCCGGCGCCCTGATCGATTACGGAATCCCCGAAGACAGGAGCCATTTCTTCGAATCCAAAGTAAGAGAAGGCAGCACGGTGATGGTCCTGAAAGCTGATGATAATTTGATCGATGAAGCCGCCCGGGTGATGAGAAATTTTGGTGCCAAGGAGGTAACCGTCCACTAGTAGATCCGTCAAAGGCGAGGCAGAATGATGGGGCCAGCACGTGCGACTGGGATTGGGTTGCCGGGGCTGGCTTCCGCACATATGAAACTTGACCGGCAGTTGATAATGCAATCTACCGGGCTAATCATTATACTATTAGGTAGAAACAGGAATCCCATCATCCGCTGTAAGAGAGGACACGTCCTGATGAAGAAGATGAAAGCGGTAGCGACTGCCATGCTGGTACTAGTGTTCCTGGGCTCGCTGGTAACCTGGAACTTTCGGACTAGTTTTACAGGGGGCTTGTTTTTTGCCGCCTTTGAAGCGGCTTTGGTTGGGGCCCTGGCCGATTGGTTCGCGGTGGTGGCACTCTTCCGTCACCCACTGGGATTGAAATTCATTCCCCATACCGCCATCATCCCCAACAATCGCGACCGTATCATCGAAGGGATTGTGAAGATTGTAGAGAACGACTGGCTCAGCCAGGAATTCCTGGCCGCCAAAGTACAGGCCTATCCTTTCGTCGACAGCCTGGCGGCGGCTCTGGCTTCCGATGAGGTCCGCCGAGGTGTTGAGGAAACCGCCCAGTCGATCAGTAGCAATATCATCCGAAACCTTGATCCGGCCGATATATCCGAGTTCATCCATGTTATGCTGGCCGACAATTTGGACTCCATCCAATTTTCCCCCCGCCTGGTACAAAACGTGGAAGACGTTGTCAAAGAACTGTACAGCGAAGACGTCATCCGCCTGGTGCTGGATTGGGGAATAGCTTCCACCCGGGGTGAGGAATTCCAACGCAGCATTAAACGGTTGCTGACCAGGGCTGCGGCCGACTACTCCAATAAGGGCAACTTCATGCGTCGCCTGGGCAAGGGGCTGGGGGAAACCCTCGACATGATCAACTATGAAGATGCGTCTACCATCATCTCCCGGCGCATCAACCATTTTCTCATCGAGTTGAAAGCCCCCGATAATCACTTGCATATCAAGATCAAGCAGGAGATGGAGACCCTGCAGCTGCTGGACTCCGAGACCGCCTCCTCCTTACTGGGCGAATCGGTCAGGAAATTTGTTGGTACCGAGGCTGGCATCAAGGCCACCAACGAACTGATTGCAGCCGTCAAAGACCAACTGCTCCGCGACACTGAAAAGGGCATGCCCTTGGTCAGTTACCTGACCGAAATAATCCTGCAGCAGATAACCGCAATCCAACAGGATGAGGCACGAAAGGCGGAAATGGATGCCTGGCTAAAGAATAAAACCATCAACCTGTTGGACCGCTATCATGCGGTGATCGGACGGATGGTCCGCGAAAAACTGGAGAGCCTCAATGATGAGGGACTGGTGGAGTCTCTCGAGGACAAGGTCGGAAACGACTTGCAATGGATTAGGATCAACGGCACCGTTATCGGTGCTCTGGTGGGCATTGCTCAATACCTGGTACTGCATTCGCTCTAGACCGGTCAGGTGTCGGCATGATGAAAGGGGGAATCGAGGTTGGAAAAATCCTATGGACGCTATGGAGTCGGTTTGCTGATTATTCTGATCGGGGCCATCGCTCTGCTCAACAATTTCGGTATAACCGCGGTCAGCCTTAGCTGGCTTCTGAATCTGGTGTGGCCTCTGCTGTTTGTCGCGGCGGGGATTAATTGGATTACGCGGGCCAACAGCGGTGATCGGGTCCGTCTGGCCAGCATAGTGACCGGTGCGATCCTGGTGGCGGTGGGGGTCCTGTTCTTCGGAGCCAACGCCGGCCTGTTCGATTTGGACAAGACCAGCTTCTGGAAAGGTTTCTGGCCGGTAATCATCATCCTGATCGGAATTAACATAATGTTCAAAAATGAACATAATATTGGGGCCAACATGGCCATCATGGGCGCAGTCGATAAGACCAAGGATTCCTGGGAATTGAGCAGCGGCGATTATACTGCGGTGATGGGCGGTATCGACCTGGATATCCGCAAGGCCAATTTTACTGAAAGGGAAGTAACTCTTAACCTGACCGCCATAATGGGCGGTATCAGCATAATCGTCCCCGAGGACGTGCCCGTCACCTGCCAGGGCACTGCCATACTAGGCGCAGTTGACCTGCTGGGCAAGGAATCAGGCGGCATCATAGGCAATGCCACTACGCAGTCTGGTGATCTGCAGAGAGCGGCCCGGGTGCTGCACCTGAAATGCACTTGCATCATGGGCGGGATCGAGGTCAAGCGCTGATAGGATAGGGGGAACGAGGATGCGGTATCTGCCCAGCGGGACGGCTGAGGGTTTGGCTTACCTGCGCTATCGGGAAACGCTTCGCCCGCCGGAGGAAATGATATGTAATGATTACTTGGCCTATCATTTCGCTTCCTGGTGGACCCGCATGGCAGCGATCATGATCCAGCCCCTGCCCAATAGTCTGGTAGAGTGGTCGCTGGAGTTGCAGGGGCGGGGAGTAGTGGGTTTTATCGCCGCTCGCACTCGGATGTTCGATGACTACGTGGAGCAGCAGATTGCTGACGGCATCCAGCAATTCGTAATCCTGGGTGCTGGTCTGGATTCCCGCGCTTACCGGTTTGCCAAACAATTGCGGGGCAAAAAGACCTTCGAGGTCGATCACCCCATCACCCAGATTGAAAAAAAATCGCGGGTAACAGCGGTTTTCAATGGTCTTCCTTATGGTATTCGTTATGTCCCGGTGGATCTGATGCGGGACGACCTGCTCAAGGGCCTGCTCAAAGCCGGTTATGACCCCACCCTGCGCACCCTGTTTACATTGGAAGGAGTGGCCATGTACCTGGATGAAGCTACCGTACGCAAGACCTTGTCCTGCGTGGCCGCCAACTCCGGCCCCGGTTCCAGCCTGATATTCGATTATGTCTATCTGGCCGCTATCGATGGACGCATTTGGGGACGGGCCATAAAACATATGAATTATTTGCAGTATTGGTTTGATGAACCCGTACTGTCCGGCATAGAGGCCGGGGAAGCGGAAGACTTTGTGCGGAGCTGTGGTTTCGAACAGGCGGAGGAATTTACGCCCCAGCGCCTCTATGATATGTACTTCAAACCAGTGGTGCCCAACCGACCCATGTCCGACCTGTTTGCAGTGATCGTCGCCCGTAACCGGACGTAACGAATCCGATCCCAAAACCATCCGCCCGACACTATGGCCGGTATCGGATTATGCTAATATAAGACCAGAACAAATATTAGGTGTTGAGATATTTTATGGATGACAACAACCAACCTTATAGAATTGTGGACCCTGATGATGAGATTGAATTTTCCGATGATGAAATAACAAGTCCGCGCCGGCGCGGCTTCTTTGTGAAGATATCAGCAGTCCTGGTCTTATTGGCGTTTATTGTTGCCAGCGCTCCTGAACTCTCCTATATCTTCAACGATCGATTGGGATTCCTGGATCAAAACAGGGTCCTGCGCAACGACCAGATCGTGCAGATAGCCAAACCGGCAGTAGTCAGCATCGAGGCGGTCGACACCAGCAACCCCGTTAAAACCACCACCCGCACCGGGACTGGATTCAATGTGGATCCTGCTGGAATCATCATAACCAATGAGCACATTGTCGCTGGGTCGGGTACCATAACCATTACTTTTGAGAGCGGGCAGAAATTTTATGCCAATCACTACGAGCAGGTACCCGGTTATGACCTGGTGGTAATCCGGCTGAACAGCACCGGTCTGCCGGCTATCAGCCTGGGCGGCAAAGAGGATCTCCAAGTTGGAGCCACGGTTACCATCATCGGCAATCCCCTCGGCTTTCAGAAGATAGCCCAGCGGGGGAAGGTGGCCGGGTATTCCAACAATCAGTCCGGCCCCCGGATTCTTGCCATCCAGCTGCCTATTAACCCGGGTAACAGCGGCAGCCCGGTTATAAACGGACAGGCGCAGGTGGTGGGCATCGTTTATGCCAGCGCCCACCGGGAGGTTGACGGCTCGTCAGAACCTCTGGCCCTGGCCATACCGACTGCAGTATTGGATGGCCAGCTCTAAATTGTACCGGGTAGGTTCCAATCAGAAATATTTTAAGGGAGGCTTTGATTAATAACATGAACATTTCCCACGACAAGAAGAAGGAATTGCAAGCCGAGTACCGGCAGATGAAGACGGATATGGGCATCTTCGCGGTCATCAACAAGGACGCCAACAAGTATTTCCTGGTGGAGACCAATAATATCAAAGGTAAAATAAACAGCACCAGTTTCCAACTGCGTTCGGGGGCTCACCCCAACCGGGAATTGCTCCGCGATTGGCAGCAGCTGGGGGCCGACCGGTTTGAATTCACTGTCCTGGAACAAATCGATTACGAAGAAGGCAGGGATGATTACAGCGATGACCTGGAACTGCTGCGGATGATATGGAAGGAAAAACTGGCGGCCCAGGGTATCGGGTTTTATTGATGGGGGCTTGGCGGCCACTCCGAATCAAAGGGAGATGAGTATCGGTGTTCAAGAATAACAATTTCCGACCCGGAAATAAACTGAGGTTGAATGATATAAGCACCGACTACAGCGCTGGCTACGCTTCCAAGGAAGCGGCCCAAGAACGAACCGAGAAGAACATCGACCGGATGGCCCGAATGCAGGACGTCCTTTATGCTCAGGACAAATATGCTCTGCTGATAATTATCCAGGCCATGGATGCTGCGGGCAAAGACGGGGTCATCAAGCATGTGATGAGCGGGCTCAATCCCCAGGGAACCATGGTACATAGTTTCAAACCACCCTCCGCCGAGGAATTAGACCATGATTATCTGTGGCGATACATCAAGGCCCTGCCCGAACGGGGGCGGATAGGTATTTTCAATCGCTCCTATTACGAGGAAGTGCTGGTGGTGCGGGTGCATAACCTGATCGAAAAACAGCAGCACCTGCCGCCCGAATTGATAACCAAGAATATATGGAGAGAGCGACTGGAAGACATCGGCCATCTTGAGAAATACCTGCATCGCAATGGCACGGTGATACTCAAGTTCTATCTGCATGTATCCAAGCAGGAACAGAAGGAAAGGTTACTGGCCCGCTTGGATGAGCCCGACAAGAACTGGAAGTTTAACGCCGGCGACCTGGAGGAAAGAAAGCATTGGGATACATATCAAAAATATGCGGAAGAGGCCATGATCGCTACTGACACCGATTATGCTCCCTGGTATATAATCCCGGCCGACAAGAAATGGTTTGCCCGTATGGCTATTTCCGAGATAATTGCCGATACCCTGGAAGGGATGAAATTGGAATACCCGCGGTTGAATGACGACCAAAAGAAAATGCTGGCGGTTTACCGCGCCCAGCTGTTGCATGATTAGAATTATATTAAATCAACGGAATTGAATTTTTATGTCTGGATGAACATCCCTCCGTCTTGTACATAATCGGGGATCGAGCCATCCAGCACTTTTTTGAGGAGAGTGATTACTGTTGCTGCCGTGCATCGAGGGGAGCAGCTATGATACCCCGGCTGGGCAAACCCGCCACTGGTTGGATCGCCTGGCCCTGAACAGCCGGTTTTATTTTGTGGCGGGGGTGCTGCGGGTCATCGACCAAGGCCGCCGGGCAGCCAACCGCGGCCAGTACGACGACGCTGCATGGGTAGGTTCGTCCTATGATATCCTGCGGCTGATCGAAAGATGCGGAGGCCGGTTTCATCTGCGGGGCTTGGATAATATTGCCGCCACTAGCGAGCCGGTAGTTTTTATCAGCAATCATATGAGTACCCTGGAAACCTTTGTCTTCCCCTGTTTGATCGAACCTTATAAACATGTTACTTATGTAGTGAAGGGAAGCCTGGTCACCAATCCGTTCTTCGGGCCGATAATGCGGTCCCGTGATCCCATCGTGGTTAGCCGTGATAATCCCAAAGAGGATTTCAAGATCGTCATGGACAAGGGAAAAAGACTGATTTCCGAGGGGTGGTCGATAATCATATTCCCGCAGAGCACCAGGACCACCCGGTTCGATCCGGAACATTTCAACTCCCTGGGCATCAAGCTGGCCCGCGCCGCCAAGGTGCAGGTAGTGCCGGTGGCCATAAAAACCGATTTCTGGGGAAACGGCCGGCTGATCAAGGATTTCGGACCGATTGACCGTCAAAAGGATATTCACATGGTTTTCGGCGAACCCATGACTATAAGAGGGAGCGGCGGGGAAGAGCATCAGAAGGTGATCGAGTTCATCCAGAGCCATCTGCAAGGTTGGCAGAAGGGGTAAACTGTCAATCTCAATCTAGGGCTACTGTATGCGGGAACTATTAAGCAGAATTGTGTCAGGCCAAGCCTTTTTGGCATAGATCTTCAAGGGGACAATCCAGGCAAGCCGGCGACTTGCGGCAGTGGCGCTTGGCATGCTCGACAATTAACGCATGGAATTCTCCATACAGGTGAGTGTCCCGGGGCAGTGACGCCTCCATTATCAACCGCAGCTGATCGTACCGGGCCGGTACCTCCCAACCCAGCCTCGCCAACAGTCGGCGGGTATAGGCATCGATGACGAAAAACGGCTGATCCAGAGCATAGAGCAGGATGGAATCAGCGGTTTCTGGTCCCACTCCTTTGACAGCCAGCAATTCCTGCCGCAGCTGCTGGCCATCCTTTTTGATTTGCCTGACGTCATAGTCATAAGCCTCAAACCAACTGGTCAGGTGCTTGAGGTGTTTGGCCTTCTGATTGAAATAACCACAGGGTTTGATGATCCCGGCCAATTCCTCCAAGCTGACTGCGGCCACGAATTCCGGAGTTAACCGATCGTCAAAATTGCGGATGGCTTTCTCCACGTTGGACCAGGCGGTGTTCTGAGTCAGGATGGCACCCACCATCATCTCATAGGAGGTGCGGGCCGGCCACCAATGGCGGGGACCATAAGCTGCCAGCAGCCTAATGAAGATAGTCATCAATTGTTCCCTGCCTGCCTCCGGCACGTCTGCCCATCCTCCTTTGTGGTCCGTCCCCGCAACCGGTTGACGATCATATACTAATGAATAGTATTATATCACCACCTTTCTGAATTGAGGCCGTCCTTATGTCTGGTTGACATTGAACCGGGGTTGAAGCTAAATAGAGATATGAACAGAATCGAAAAGACCAATCGGTGCGAACCAAATACTACCCCCCTGACCGCCTGCCCCTGCAACTGGTGCCCCCGCGAGTGCGGTATAGACCGCTCCCAAACGGCGGGCTTCTGCGGCTGTCCAAACCAAATCAAGGTAGCCCGGGGGGCGCTGCATTTTGGCGAGGAGCCCTGCTTGAGCGGGGAGCGGGGCAGCGGCACCATATTCTTCAGCGGGTGCAACCTGCGCTGCTGTTTCTGTCAGAACTACGAGATCAGCAGCCAGGGATGGGGACGGGAGATTTCCATCGACCGCTTGGCGGAGATATGCCTGGAACTTCAGTCGGCCGGAGCTCATAATATCAACCTGGTCACCCCCACGCCTTATCTGCAGTGGATCCTGCCCGCGCTGGACCAGGTCCGCCCCCGCTTGCACATCCCAGTGGTGTACAACTGCAGCGGTTATGAAAAGGTGGAGGTAATTGAGACCCTTCAGCCTTATATAGATATCTACCTGCCGGATCTAAAATATTGCAGCGATGAACTGGCCTGGCGATACTCCCGGTGCAATGGTTACTTCGCGACTGCCGCTGTTGCTATCCAAGCTATGGTAGCTCAATGCGGTCCGCCCGTATTCGATCAGGAAGGAATTCTGCAAAAGGGGGTAATCATTCGGCATTTAGTTCTGCCCGGGGCCAGACGGGACTCTATTAAAATAATGCACTGGCTCAGTGCCAATCTTCCCCGGGGCAGTTTTATACTAAGCCTCATGAGCCAATATACCCCGACCTATAACAGCAGTCGGTTTAAAGAGATTAACCGTAAAATAACCTCCCGGGAGTATGATGCCGTGGTTGACGAAGCCATCCGATTGGGATTGACCCATGGCTATATCCAAGACCGCAGCAGCGCTGCCCCGGAATACACGCCCCCGTTCAACTTGGAGGGGATTTAACCGGATCATTCGAAATGTTGTGGCAGTCCCAGAGGGCCATTACGACGCATTGCTTTTGACGAGTAAAAAATGGGGCAGGAGAGGGGACACGAATGATGAGATTTATCGGCAACATAATCTGGGTGCTGTTTGGAGGGTTGATTGGGGCCATCCTCTGGAGCCTGGCTGGTGTAATATTGTGCATAACCATCATCGGCATACCATTCGGGTTGCAGTGTTTTAAGATTGCTGGATTTGTGCTGTGGCCTTTCGGCCGGGAGATCATCTTGGGCAACTTCGGTGCCGGCGGCTTGATCTTCAACATCATCTGGCTCCTCGTTTTTGGGTGGGAATTCGCCCTGACCCACCTGACCATCGGATTGGCCTTCTGCATTACCATAATCGGCATTCCGTTCGGTTTGCAGCATTTCAAGCTGGCCATGCTGGGACTCATACCCTTTGGGGCGCAGATCCGGCCGATTGTAAGCTGACCCGATCCCGCAGTTGTGGTTGGTAAATGAAGCGCCCAGAATAAATATGCGCTTAGATTGGCAACCCTAAAACATGTAATCCGATTGATCGTACTAAAGGAGACAGCCATTGACTCAAGTCATTGTTCAGGAGTGTTCCGAATATCGCCAAGACCTCCTGCAGGAGAAAATCACCGCCGGCATTGATCTCCTGGGCGGGTGGGACCAGTTTGTGTCCCCGGGGATGAATGTTCTGCTTAAGGTCAACCTGATCGGGCCCAAGAAATCAGAAACAGCGGCGGTAACCCATTCTGAATTCGTACGGGCTCTAACCCGCCTGCTTAAGCAGCAGGGTTGTGAGGTGTGGATAGGGGACAGCGCCGGCGGAGCCATTGCCGGTATGGCGCCCACTGCCCAAGGTCTGATAATTTCAGGCCTGAAGAAGGTTGCGGAAGAAGAAGGGGCTCTACTGAAAAATTTCGATAAAGAAGGCGTAGTCGAAGTAATTCCCCATAGCCGCTACGTGGACCGGATGTACCTGGCCAAGCCCATGTTTGAAGCCGACCAGGTCATAAATTTACCCAAATTGAAGACTCACTCCGCGGGCATCTATACCGGCGCGGTCAAAAACCTCTTCGGCTGCATTCCCGGGCTGAGGAAAGCCGAATACCATCGCCTCGCCCCCAATCCTCGTGACCTGGGTCATATGCTGACTGATATTCACCAAGCCGTCAAAGTCGGGCTGCATATTATGGATGGGGTGATTGCCATGCAGGGGGAGGGTCCTACCGCCGGTGAAGTCTACCCTGCCGGTAAGATACTGATGAGCCGCGACCCGTTGGCCCTGGATACTGTGGCCACCGCCATGCTGGGAATGGAGATAGAGGATATCCCGATACTACTCAGCGCCCGGGAGAGGGGACTGGGCGAATCGGATCTGGAGTGGATCAAGATCTCGGGGGACTATGATCAGCCTCCTCTTTTGCCTGGTTTTAAATATCCTAAACGTTTTCGCAGCTCCAAAGGAGGAAACCATCGGGTTCTGGTGAAGTTAATCGATTTTCTCAAGACCAGGCCCAAGATCAATGCTAGAGTATGCAAGGATTGCAACATGTGTGTCGAGAGCTGTCCCGTGCAGGCCATAGACGAAGCGACCAAAAGGATAGACTATAACAAATGTATCGAATGCATGTGCTGCCACGAACTCTGCCTGCACCAGGCGGTGGAGTTGAAAAGGGACAGCCTGTGGGCGGAACTCTTTACCCGTCTTTACCGCGGTACTTATAAATAAATAATTAAACCCAATGATTGTAACTGGATGTCATAAGAGCGTTTGAAGAACCACCCGGCTGCCTCACCGGGTGGTTCCTATTCATTCCTTCCATTATATCCATTCGACGCATGGAGCTAGATAACTGCCAGACCCTGGGCACCAATCTCCGGCAGTCCGGTCGGTTCGAAAACCTCCACCCGGAACAGCCGTCCGAATTTCCCAATCTTGAAAACACTGATCGATCCCTGGTTGCCGTTCAATGAGTACAGATTGCGTCCGTCCCGGCTGACAGCTGTGTCCAGAGGGGCGCCGGTGCCAAACAGGGTGCTGAAAACCGTCTCTTTGACAAACAAAGTACCGTCACGTTTGATCCGATACCGGGTTATGGTGCCCCCATTGCCGGCATTGGCCGTATAGGCGAAGTTCTGCCCCCGGCTGACTGCTACCCAGCAAGTGGCTGCTTGGCCATTTATCACTGATCCGCTTATCACATTCAGGTTGCCGTTGGTGTCAGCCGTATAGGATGAAAGGGCATTTACCACTGACTCGGCGACCAGCAGAAATCCTTTTCTCAGAAATACTGAGCCGAACGGACCCGGTCCGTTGGAAGGATTGACGACAGGACCATTAAGGGTGCCATCGCTGTTAACCAGGAAGACAGACAGATTATTGGTACCTAGTTCAGAAACCACCAATAATCTGCCGTTGGGACTGAACACCACGCAGGATGGGCCGGCAGTAGCGCTACTTAGGGGGAAAGAGCCTATAAACGTGAGATTGCCGCCGCTTCCGATTCTGAAACCGGCAACATTGGAGGCATTGTTGACATCACCCTCATTGGTCACAAACAAGAGATCCCGGTGTTGGGCCAAGCTATTGGGCGCCACCCCTCCTGATGGTTCCACATCCACTAGCTTGAGCCCTCCATTATGTGAGACCCGGAAACTGCTGATGGAATTGCTGCCATTGTTGACAGCAAAGAGATATCTGGCCCTGCGGGAGAGGATGACCGATCCCTGCGATTGCAGCGGATCGACGATCGCCTCACCGGAGCCCTCGCCACCGGTGGAAAAAGAGTTGATGAAGCTGAGCCTTCCTTTGAATCCCCTGCGCAGAGCTACAATTTCATTGTTGTCAGCATTATTGGTCATGCTATATACGAAACCTTTACTACGCTTCTTGTGATGACACTTCATAAAAAAACCTCCTCATGAAAAATATAGAAGCAACTCGCACTACACAATATTCATGAGAGGCAGAAAATGGTACCATCAACACCTGTAACTTTGCAGGGAATTTGATTTAAGACTATTATTTGCCGGTCAGCATTCTTAATGATACCAGCAGAAGAACCACTCCAAATACCTTTCGGAGCACCTCGTTGGGCAGACTTACTGCTACCTTGGCGCCGAGATACCCGCCCACTACAAAGCCGATGATTATCAGAACAGCGATCTTCAAGTCTACCAGCCCATTATTGTAGTAGGTCCAGGCTGCTAACAGGCCGACTGGAGCTACCAGCAGTGCCAGGGTGGTTCCCTGGGCTTGGAGTTGGTTCATGCCAAACACCAGAACCAGGGCCGGCACGATAATGATGCCCCCGCCTATACCGACCAAACCGCTGATAATGCCCGCCACCACACCCAGTACTATGTAAGCCAAAACTGCTGACATGTCATTACCGCCTTTACTGAAATTTCTTGTGAACGGACAAAATAATGCTGGCATTGTTCAATGAGGACGGGGATATATAATAAGGAGGTGCTTTGATGAGAAGACTCCTGTTGATGATCATATTTCCCGTGATCGTCTTTTGGGCCGGTTGTACCCAGCAGGTATCTTCACCCGAGGATCCCATCCCTTCACACCTGCCGGCGGGATTTGTCTATGTGGACCAGGTAGACCCAGGCATACAGCTGGACATCCGCTATTATAGCGAAAACAACTTTGTGGGAAATCGGGTAGACGGGTACAATGCGCCCGTGGGAATCCTAACCTGTGAGGCAGCAACTGCCCTAACAGCGGTAAACCAAGATCTTAAAGAGCATGGATACGGCTTAAAGTTGTTCGATGCCTACCGGCCACAGAAGGCGGTAGATCACTTCATCAGGTGGTCGTGGGATGTGAACGATCAAAAAACGAAATCCTTATATTATCCCCGGGTCGATAAGGCCAAATTATTTGAACTTGGTTACTTGTCGAGAAGATCTGCCCATTCCCGGGGCAGCAGCGTTGATGTCACAATTGTCAGCCTGGAGACGGGAAAGGAACTTGATATGGGCACTCCCTATGATTTTTTGGATCCGCTGTCGGGCTGGGAGGCCAAGTCTATCAGCGCGGAACAGACCTCCAACCGCCAGTTGCTTAAGAATAATATGCAAAAACATGGCTTTAAATCCATCAGCACAGAATGGTGGCATTATACCCTGATTAACGAGCCGTATCCCAACCGGTATTATGACTTTATTGTAGAGTAACTCGGTAGGGCAGGTTACCCCCCCACGCCCCTTATGCTATCGCTGTGACAGGAGATTTCTATCTTCCATTTGAGGGGGCTCTTCAAGCCACTTGTGCTTGATCATTATTTTACCACCTTCTTTGGCAAAATCAGCCGTGTCTTTCATGATTACCGCCAGTTTTAGGGGTAGATCACTTCTCATACTGAAGGACATGCCCAATGCAGTATTACCAACTGAATAACTAGCCATGATATTGGTACAGTACATCATTAATTTATCCGAAAACGGTGGTACTATTGAATCCGTCGCTTTACCGGCCCAGGTGCTGGGCGGCTGGATATCGCTTTGTAATAGCAAATTACTCGTTTTGCTTATTATGTCTTTGGCCAATTCTCTGCCCGTTGTGAAATAATCCTTGACCTCTTTTTCTTTGGCCGCCTGAGCGAAGCCGGCCATTAACTGCATTCCAAAAATGTTCATTTCTAATATCTGATAAAGATAAGCTGTCTCAAGGGTGTTCAAAGCTCGCTTGTTTCCAAACAGGTTAACTCCACTCATATACTTCTTTTCTTCGATGAATTCTATTTCCTTAGGCATGGTTATATAGGGTGGTTTGGACATTACCCCTTGGTCCGTCAGATAATCAGTGCAGTAGGAATAAATTGCCTCTGAGAGATCCAATGAACTGGAGAAAAGGTCTAGAACATCCTCCCGGTAAGACATACCAAAATGCACTGAATTGAAGCCTAATTTTATCTTCATCATCACTCGCATAAACATGATATGGAAAATATCATCGAATAAACTTGGCGCATCATCAAAAATATCTTTGTTGGTAAACGCCATCGGTAGTACAGCCTTTTCACGATTAAAAATGTCTTCGATTCGATCGATCAGTTTTTGGGTTTCCCTGGTATATCTTACTAAAATACTTTTGGCGTTTTTATCCTGTGTACGCTGGGCGAAACGACTGGCGAACATACTGATTGCTGACTTATTTAGATATGCCATCCATAATATGCCTAGCTCCGCGGATGAAAGGGCACTTTTCGTTATCGTGGGCATTTTCTCTTCTCCTTTTCGTTACATGATAAGATAGTTTTTGTTGGATAAATTAATAATATGCGTTTAGATCCCGCTAGAAGGGCATGAAACAAGTGTTGAATAGGGCACAGTATAATAGCACTTGATAGTAACACTTATTATGTAAACTATAGGATCTAAAGATTAGATCTGAAGATATGTCGTATCCATAGAGATGGTAGATCGTACCCCAAAGTTCTAATCTTCTTTCTGAATGCAGGTAGGCCTGGCAGGACTATGTATCTGGCCATATTGCAAAACAGAAAGGGATAAATCTTTCCGAATGGTATCCTGAGGATATAAAAACTGATAATTTTATGATAGGTTTTCAGTTATTTGTCACCTCAATAATTCTGGGAATACATAATCGGTTGAACTTGCATCCAGAGCATCACCTCGGCTCACTAGGATATCACAGGGTACAAATGTATAGGTGGCTTTAAAAAATCGCTCTGCGCGCAAATCTCGAGGAGCAATTTTCTGTAAGCATAGACTCGCAGCCATATGGGGGCAGATTTGACTAATTTCGGCCACGCGGCTCTTAAATTTATTCCAGGGGATTGGCAGCAGTTCATGTTCGGCAGAGCAATCCCTAGTGTATGGATGAGCAGATGTATAAAATGACTTTACAAAACTAAAATCTGATATGCGAATTTTTTACACCCGTGTCATTGGTTGATATTTACTAGGTAGTCGATATCGGTGGGGGAACTAAGAGGGGGAGTGCTCACAATCCTAAGGGAGATCAGAAATTTTCCTAGTTTACATAATGTTCATTAGAGGAAGTTGAAAAAACAATAAAAATACAAGGCAGCGCCAGTATTTAGCCGTTTAATTACATGCTTTCGAAATTTATTCTGTTCTACATGTAATAATATTTTTACTAACATTAAGTCAGTGGCCCACTTCTTTATAAATATCACTGCAGTCTTGTCACCTAGGTTCTATTCTGGTCGCAGTGCTCCTTGTATCTTGTATATATATTGTGAGGTATTTAGCGACCTGGCGCGTTGGGACTGTCCCCACAATTTTGGTGCGATTCCTATATATGTTATACTCTTGATATATCTCCAAGGTATTATTCAGTGACCGTTATGAATTGGATCAATATGCAAGGAGTGATTTTTATGACGAGAGTGAACCCCAGCAACAAGTTCTGGATGCGCGCCGGCCATATGAATCAGAAACGGCTTATTGAGTTGTCCGAGGAGGAAAAAGCCAACATCGCAAGATGCCGGGGCGACAAGGATTCCCATCCATGTAAAAATCCTATTTTCCGCTGTTCCGAGTGTGGCAATTACGGCTGCGATCAGGAGGTTATTGAGAAATGCTCCGCTCAAGGCTTCAAGAATGACAAGTGCTTACATTGCGGTGTAACCGGCAGCCGGATTCCAGTCATGCAAAAAGACCTGGATCGTTTCATAGCTGAATGGGAAAAAGAAGTCCCCGGCATAAAGGGGTAAGTTGTAAGTTAGGACTAACGGCGCTGGCAAGTGCCGTTTTTACTTTTGGGAGGACACAAGATGATTGTTTTGTATGGCAGAATGGAGGTATTTCTGCCGTATGCCTCATCGCTCAAGGACAAACGGCAGATAGTTCAGAGCCTCATCGACCGATTACGCAAGCGCTTTAGCATTTCAGTGATCGAAGTGGATAATCATGACCTATGGCAGCGATCCAGCATTGGTTTCGCTGCCGTGTGCAGATCCGCTTCTGAAACCGACTTGATTCTGGATGCTATCCATACTACTTTGGACACCTATAGCCACCAGCTGGAATTGCTCGATCTAAGCTGGGCAACAATCTGACTAAATACTTCGTTATTGGGCATTCTTTTGGGCCATTTTTTATTGACGATGCCTCTCCCCTCTTCCCATCAATACTCCCCTCTTTCAGATCGGATTTTTGGCTTACCCCTCACTTACTATCACTGTCACTATTCTAAAATTAAGATTCTAATGGAATTTTTTGAGGCTTTACCGTCCCCGCAGCCTTGGTATTTGTAAGCAAATCCCAAATATTACATCTAAAGTAAGGCAGGAAATTTGTAAATTTATGTTGAAAATAGGTGCTACTTACTTTTGTTCCAAACAAAATTAAAATGAGAAAGGAATGAGAATTAGTGAAAAAAGTAAGAGCACAGGTATCCCGCTGCTTGGCGAAGATAATCCTAGGGATTTTTGTATTTACCACCCTATGTTTGATTCCCCAGCTGGGAACAGTAGAAACGGCCGCAGCCCAGACTACTACGAAGACAACAGTCGCTTCCGGAACCAAGTACGCTACCCCCCTGTACATAATCGACAGTGGAAAGGCGGGGCCGACCGTGATGATCGTTGGCGGAGTACATGGCAATGAGCCTGCCGGTTATACGGCAGCCGCCAAGGTAAAAGATTTCAATATAAAGAAAGGCAAGCTGCTGGTTCTTCCTCAGGCCAATAAGCGGGCGGTGGCTGCCGGGAAAAGGTCCATGGGCGGGGCTGACCTCAACCGTGACTTCCCCAGGAGCAAATCTGACAGCGCCGACAACACGCTTTCCAAAGCAATTTTTAGCGTGGTCAAGAAGTATGATCCGGATTGGTTGATGGACATGCATGAAGGGGCTAATTATCAGAAGTTGACTTCCTCTTCCTCGGTGGGACAGTCACTGATCTATTATCCCGACAGCCAAACCAGGGTAGTCGGCCAAAAGATTGTCAATTCCATGAACGCCAACATCAGTACCTCATATAAGAAATTTTCGCTGCTTCGCTACCCCGTTAGTGGTAGTTTGTCCCGGGCAGCAGCCATAGTCTGCGGTAGTAATTCCTTCATATTCGAGACCTGTGCCCGAGATTCTTTTACTACTCGTGTCGACCGCCAGGTCAAAGCCGCCAATATTCTGCTCAGTCATCTGGGAATGAAATAAAACAATCCACTAGTAGAAGTGGTTGTGGGTATTGATATAAACTGGGCCGGAATCGTATTGGTTATTGTTCCGATCATTCCGGTTCCAGTAATTTATACCCAATGGTATGGTGCGATCGTGAAAGATACCCCGAGACCGGCGGCTGTAGCTAGGCGCGGTATACTCATAGATGGGCAATTCTTCTTCGCCTGGTATTTCGAGGAGAAGTAGTTCGTTTTTTTTTACTCCAACTCTGGTTAGACCCCAAGACCTTCTGATATCCTCCTTTTCGTCCCAGCTGGTACCGCTGTTGACCATATCCTCTATGATTTGGAGTTCCTGCGCATAAACCTGGAACATCTCCAGTTTTTTGATATCGGACCATATATCGTGGAACATAAGGCGCAGGTGTTCTTGGTTACCTTCATAGAAAGCCCGCTGAGCCTCGGGACTCAAGAATAGGTTACGAGTCAGGTACAAATAGTTGCTGGCCACTACCTTGGCCAGACACAAAACCGCCGCCGCAATTTGGGGCGATACCAGCCAGCTGGCCGGTGTGCGGTATTCAAAGCCCCCGTAGTCCTTTATCCGGAAATCTGCCAGATATCCATATTTCAAACGTCTTTTAACAGCTGTGGCCTGGTTCTCCAGGAGAAACAGCGGCAACTCCAGGTAATTGTCCAGGGCCCGCAGGATATGATTGTTTAGCTCTACGTTGCTGAAATGGATATGCCCGCCGATGGAATAACCTTGAAAAGGCCGGCTGCCGGCCAGCCATTTGATATTCTTATAGGGGGCCAGCCGATAAGCGGTTTGCATCGCATCCTCCAGGTTGGCCAACAATCTTCGCGGAGAATAAGCCGGGCGGGGCCGCAATTCCGCTATCGGGCGTGATTGACGGTTGGGGGTGCGCAGCGCATCGCAGCCTACTACCCCATCGCGGGGGAAGAACTGTGAGGCGGGTGTCATATTGCCATTCTTTATGTTGTAGAGCATAAACTCAGGATCGGCCCCAAGTCTTACCTCCCGGTCGCCTGGGTGGTTGGCCAAATCGATCAAGTTATCCAATTTGCGCAGTACGACTGATAGATCTCTTTCCCGAATAAGGGGTGAACTGTCAACATTGATTACATGTAACCTTTTTCTGGCCGTCACCGCCACTGTTACCATACCGTAATCCAACCCAAGAACATATAAAGCCCGTTTAGCCATTTCGGCGCCCTTCTTAAACTGTCCTTCGTCTATATGCTTAGGCTTGTTCCCACGCCGGCTTGGATTCTGGCGAATGGAGATGGTCTGCCAATCAAATACCAGGACCTCGTAACTGCGGATATAATCATCTTCAAAATTAGGATCGAAAGGAATACCATTGATATCGAGAATATTTATGGCGGTGGTTTGATTCTGACTGGCTTGCACCGCCTGAATGGCGTTTACCTGGTAGCGGACATTGGATGGCCCGCTCTTGATCAACATCCTCTGGTAGACCTGCCCTTCGATGGTCACTTCCCGCTGGGCGAAAATTTGACCTTTCGAGGATAGGTAGTCTCTAATACTGGCACTGGTTTTATTGTCGCGGCAGGTAAATCCTAATAGCATGACGAGTCTCCTTTTCCAGCAAGATTATGATTTGCTCAGATAGAGAAAATATTGGTTCAAATATTCCAGATGCCGTTGGCGGATGTGATCTTCATCGAAGCTAGCCGGCTTTGAATTGACCTCGATCACCTGCATTATCCCGTTTTGCTCCAGTCCTATGTCAATCGATAGGATGCCCAGATTCATACCAAGGGCCTTTTCCAAGACAGTAGGGACCGTATTACATATACGGTTTAATTGGACCTCCAGATTTTTTAGGCATCGGGGGTAACCGTTGCATACCCTCATCATTATCTGGTCATAATCGGCCCGGGACCCTCCATTGGGTACGTGGGTAACGTATTTGTTGGGTGCCGCCACCCTAACCCCAACACCAGTAAGGACCCACTCGCCGCAGCCATTTTTCTGTACCTGGGCGCGCAGATCAAATATCCGTCCATCTATTTCGGAAAGATGCAAGCCTCTCTGAATAAGGTATTGGCGGCTGTCGGTCATACCTGCTTTCAGATTTAAGTACAAACTCCGGATCAGCTTGCATGACTTCCACTTATTGTCGGAGCCAGCCGGTTTATATTCATAGCCAGTTCCGGCGCGATTTCGTCTGACCACCCGGATTCCTTTGCCGACACTGTTATTCATCGGTTTAACAAAAACCTGCGGATACTTATGCAACATCAAATCCAAGTTGCTCAAATTAAATAGGCGGGTCTCCGGTACCAGGTCACAGGTCGAACTGTTGTTCACCAAGCTTTTATATACCTCCCACTTATGGAGAAAACGACGATTGAACAGCTTTATTTGGGGATGGTTTTGGAGGTAAATTAAGAGTTTATGAATATCCCTCTGGACCTCATTTTTTCGATAACTCAAACGGTTGTAGACAATGTCGGGCCGCCGAAAAACACCGGTGATCCATTTTTCCGTCCCCCTCTTATTCATCTGTAATGCGTGGCCCACAACGGTATCATTGCCCATATGGAAACCTTCCGGATAAAAGAAGAACAGAAATATGCCATGAGCCTTAGCGGTTGCCGTCATCTCTTTCTTGAGCCGCGCGTCCCGGCCATACGGAAGCAGGTAGTGGGACCCCTGGCGGGGGGTGGTGAGGACACCGACCACCACCTTCTCCTTCGGAACGACAGGCTTACCAGCTCTTAGGCGTATGGCTTTGATATAGTTGGGTAGTGGATTAGACTTCGTTCTCGTATTCATAGTTCATGATATGAAACTTGGAAATGGTTAGTGCCTGAACCAGATTGACTATTATTTAGGTGAGGGAGCAATGAAATGGCCAAGGACTGCCGCATGACTGCCCTTGGCCATTATCTCGTTCCAGATCTATACTTTGTTATCTATACGTTGAAGCGAAAATGAACGATTTCTCCGTCCTTGACTACATATTCCTTGCCTTCCAGCCTGAACAGGCCTTTTTCCTTGACCGCCGCCATGCTCCCCAAATCCTTGAAAACCTGATAATCAACCACCTCAGCCCGTATGAAGCCCCTTTCTATGTCGGAGTGAATCTTCCCAGCCGCCTTGCGGGCACTGGTACCGGCTTCAATGGTCCAGGCCTTGACTTCGTCTTCCCCCACTGTGAAAAAAGATATTAGGCCTAGTCTCTCGTACATGGAACGGCTGATCTTGGCCAGACCGGTTTCGGTTATGCCCAGATCCTGCATGAATGCTTCCTTTTCGGTTGGCTCCAATTCGGCTATTTCCCTCTCTATTTCCGCTGACACCGCCACCACTGGTATGTTGGTCTGCCGGGAAAACTCCATTATTCTATCCTTTTGCGGGTATTCTTCCTGGTTGATCTCGTTCTCGCTGATATTCAAGCAAATCAGGAGCGGTTTATTGGTCAGAAACTGGTAGGTAGACATCATCTCCTGCTCATCATCATCAATTGTTACCGATGATATCGGTTTCTCATCGCTCAGGGCATCTCTAAGCCGTTCCAGCAGGCCCAGTTCCCTCAACATCTGGCTGCGTTTCTTGTTGCTGTTGATGCGTTCAATGCGTTTTTCAATGAGGTCCAGATCCGATAGCAGCAGCTCATAGTTTATAGTCTCAATATCCCGCATGGGATCGATGCTATCATATATATACGGAACTGACTCATTGTCGAATAGCCTCACCACATGCAGCAGAGCATCAGCCCGGCGGACGGCATCCAAGAACAGGGCTGCGTTTTTCTCCCCTCCGGGCGTCAAACCGGGGATGTCTATTACCTCCAGCTGGGCATATGTTGTTTTCTTGGGCTTAAAGATCCCGGAAAGATAGTCTATTCTGGGATCAGGTATGCGGGCTATGGCAGTCTGGGTTTTACCCGGGCTGCCTTTGTCACCGCTCCCCGTCAGAAGTGTGAACATTGTGGTCTTGCCCACCATGGGCATACCGATAATGCCTAGTTGCATAATAATATCATTATCCTTTACTGCATTGTTTCAATAAGTTTACATAATTAATGTTATCGTATCCCTGGAAAAACCAGTTTGCGTACCATGCCCCAACCACGTTCAGGCAAGCTGACAAACACTAAACAAACCAAATCCCAACCACGGTGAGTATTATGAATATTCCATTTACCATCAAGGCAATCAAAAGCGTAATATCAGCTCCGGATGGACTGAATTGGTAAAGCCGTTTGGCGTTGCCGGCGTTGAAAGCATACAGGGCCAGGGCCAGCACCATCAATAGCACAATCATGGGGGGCGCTCCCGAACCGGGGAAGAATGCTCCTATCAGTATGGCCAGGATGGCCAGGAATATCTGATTCAAGCGCATAAAAAGAGCGAAATGCTCATCTTTATGAATAGCTTTGCCGTAAACCTCGGGATCCATGGTGTCCATATCAATAGTCTGAACGCCCTTGCCGACCTTGCCGGCTAAATCCTTGAGGAACCCCTCTTCGTCGGCCGGGTTGACTCCAAACTGTCCCTGCTTGGTCTTAAGCAGCACGAATCCATCCTCAGGTTGAGTGGCATACATCTTCAGCGATCCGATTCCACGGCCCGAATATAAACCAAACATATAACCCTTCCAGGCTGTAGCCAAGAATGGGAAGAGGTTGGCGCGGCCCTTGATGTCAACTACCTCATCTATGGCCGATAGTGGAATTCGTCTTTTGTGTATTCCCCATTTTATGGTAACCCCACTATCATCTACTCTGTAGCTCATTATGAATGCACCCAAAAGCAGATAGGCATACCCAATAGCAAAAATGTAGGTGGGTACCAGCAGCATCAGCTTAAGTACCCGGTCCGATTCCTCCAGACTAAAGTTGATACCCCAGATGGCAAAACCAAAAACAATTATACCGACCACCAGCCCCAGCAATCCACCAATAGATTTTTTGGGCTTGTAAACCATCACATAATCCCCTCTCCCACTTATAATGATCTCCTGCCTCCCGGCAAAAAGTCCAACTTTCCTTAACGGTCGCCGAAGCCGATATCCATGGCCCGAGCTGCTTCTACCATACTACTCTCAGGATCCACTTTTTTCAACTCACTAATCGCCTCCTTGATGGGTACCGTAATAATTTCCTGTCCTCGCAGGCTGACCATGGTGCCCCTTTGGCCGGTTGCAAACGCATCCACCGCCGCCACTCCGTAACGGGCTGACAATATGCGGTCGTAGGGTATCGGGGAACCCCCCCGCTGCAGATGGCCCAGTACAGTAACCCGGGTCTCAATCTTGGTCAGATCTTCAATTTCCTGGGCCAAGTGCTGCCCGATACCTCCCAATCTAACCGGGTCGTGACTCTCTGCCACCATCTTCTGGACCACCTGCCGCCCGCCCAGTGGAACAGCCCCTTCAGCCACCACAATGATGCTGAATTTTTTCCCGTGCCACTGGCGCTTGCGGATCTTGGCGATTACATTCTCTATCTTATAGGGTATCTCCGGTATTAAAATCAGATGGGCCCCACCAGATATCCCCGCATGCAGTGCAATCCAACCCGCATATCTGCCCATCACCTCTAGGATCATTACCCGATGGTGGGCTTCGGCAGTAGTATGGAGACGGTCCAGGGCTTGCGAGGCTGTATCTACCGCGGTATTGAAGCCGAAAGTGACGTCGGTCGCAGACAGATCATTGTCAATGGTCTTGGGCACCCCCACAATAGCTACGCCTTTTTCGACAAACCGCTGGGCAATATGAAGGCTGCCGTCGCCGCCGATGACTATCAGTCCATCCAATCCCAAACCTTCAAGGTTAGCGATAGCTCGGTCTGATTGGTCGGTTGCGACCCGTTGGCTATCAAGGCTGGAGTAAAAAGCAAAGGGATTGTCACGGTTGCTGCTGCCCAGAATGGTGCCCCCCCGGTAACCAATGCCGGATACTGCCTTAAGGTCCAGTGTCATATAGTCGTTTTCCACCAGACCCTTGAAGCCATCCAGAAAACCAACCACTTCCATTCCATATTTGTTTATCGCCGCCTTGGTTACGGCCCGAATGACCGAATTCAATCCGGGGCAATCTCCGCCCCCGGTTAGCACGCCTATGCGGTTGTGTTTCTGCACCATAAGACCTCCTTATGTCAAAGTATGTTAGCTTAACCCCATCGTATTCTTAATTCTGTTCGCTCGGCCGTTTTATTAGCGGCAGGAACGTCATGGAGCCACTATTCTTTGAAAAGCCTCTCTATCTGGAGCTGTTCTGTGGCTTCTCGGCCAGGGTTACCGGAATCGATAGGGTATTGCCGTTGCGGATTATCTCCACCGTTATGGTCTCCCCCACCTTTCGGGTCTGGAGGAAATCCTGTAAACCTTCATAATCTTTGATTGTGGTTCCGTTGAGGCTGACGATAACGTCATTAACCTGTATGCCGGCTTTTTCCGCTGGCCCACCAGCTATCACGTTGGCGACTATCACCCCGGAATTTGCAATATTGAAACGGGCTGCGAAGGCTTCGTTCATCGGTTCCAGCCAAACCCCGATGTAGGGTCGGACCACTTTGCCGGTACGGATCAATTCGTCGATGATCTCCTTGGCAGTATTGATGGATATTGCAAAGCCTATCCCCTGGGCTTCATAATTCACCGCAGTATTGATCCCCACCACTTCGCCGCTGGTATTGAGGAGAGGCCCGCCGCTGTTGCCGGGATTGATGGCGGCATCGGTCTGAATCAGATTTCGATATACCCGATTCTCAATGCTGATGGGCCGGCCTTTGGCGCTTATCACTCCCACTGTGACAGTATGATCAAGACCATAAGGATTGCCGATGGCGACGACCCAGTCCCCTACTCGTATCCGGTCGGAATCGCCCATGTTAAGGGTGGTCAAAGTTTTATTAGCTTCAACCTTTATGATGGCCAGGTCGAGTTCATAGTCCTGGCCTACTACGGTGGCATCGTAACCTTGCTCAGAATCTGCCATGCGGACCACGATTTTGGAAGCCCCATCGATCACATGCTGGTTGGTCAAAATGTATCCATCAGAACTGATAATGAAGCCGGTTCCCACACCAGTCTGGACATTGGGTTGGGGAAGTCGGCCATCATTGCCGAAGAATTCACGGAAAAATTCGTTATTGAAAAAAACGTCATTGCCGTTGACGGTAGTTGTAGTCTCGATGTTCACCACCGCTGGGCTAACCTTTTCCACTATATCAGCTATATTTGATGTGCCCAGGATGGCTGGGCTGTTTAGCAAGAGACTGCTGGGTGCCGGTGCGGCGCTCTGTCCGTTTTCGTTTGGATTGGGACTGGGAGATGGCTGGCTGGGGCTGAGCCAACCACACCCGCCGGCTGACAATAGAAGTACAAATATAAGCAATGTATTAAAGATATACCTTGTCCGCATATTCTTCATAACTCAATACTCCCTTTCAGCTCCTGCGTCATATTACTATCATAAATATTACCACTCCTGAAATAGGTATTAAACCAATTGTTGGTTTGTTATTTCCTGGACTTGCTAAAACCAGCCAGATAAATAGCATACTGCAGCGGACGCTGGAAGGTATTGCGTACTATCGCTCTGGACAGACTCGTGACTGTGGTCTTGCGAGGCTTGGAATTCACTTCGATGACCCAGAGATTACCCTTTTTATCGATGCCGATGTCCAGCCCCAATTCCCCATAGATTTCTTGGCTGCTGGCCTCCAGGGTCTTGGCCACGGTCAAACACAGGCGTCGCATTTCTTCATTTTTTGCTTTGATCAGTGGGCGGCTGCCCTCAAAAACCTTGCTCATAACCCGTTCACTGAGTGCGGCCCGGCCTCCTCGACTGAGATTAGTGATGCTGCTGCCGCGCGGAGCCACCCGGGCCAGCTTTTTGCTTATCAACCATTTGCCGTCTCTGTTCTTCTGGATGATAATACGCAGGTCGAAGGAACAATTATTGTAGGTATTCAGACTAATTCCCTGTTGGACTATATAGGCCCGGTTGCCCCGGACTGCCTTGGTTGCCCGCAGTAGTTCCTCCGGACTGTCCACTCGCCCATAATGGCGCCCACGATAGTAGACCGTATAAATTAACTTACCACCAGTAGCCTTGGTTTTAATTATGCGAGCACCCAGACTGCCGTTGCAGGGTTTGAGATAGAGAACACTGTATTTGCGGGCCATCAACTCCAGGTTAGCCAGGTTCAGTGGAAGGGTCTCAGGCAGATAAGGGTGTAAATCTGGATTTTCCATCAGCAGCTCGTGAACCCGCCATTTGTTCAAAAAAGAGGGATTAAAGTAATGAAGATTAGGCATGCTCATGAGCCGTTCTCGGGTATTTTTATTACGAGTTTGGGCTACTCGGGTCGATATGCGGTCATATACTACATCCGGGAGCGGATATATGGAGCTGGACCACCCTCTTCGCTCCCGACCTCCGCTTACCCACACATGACCTCTTACAGTCTGGTCACTCCAGTTGATATCGCCAGGGGTGAACACGTAGTACTGGGCTGGCAATCTCTTGCCAAGGATACTTAGATAGATCAACTCGGCCTGCACACTCTTGGGGTCGTATTCCTGCCGGTTAGGCAAGAAGTCGATGAGTATCCCTATCAAAGGCCCGATATGAAGGGCCTGATTTTCGCGATCGTAACGGAGGCGCAGATTGGACCGATTATATAGGTGCAGAGCCTGGGCCAAAGTATCAGAGAGGCGGTAACCGGCAGGTATACCTTCGTTCACCACCAACCGAGCCTCAACTGTCTTTACCCCTGCCCTTACTCTTACTGTTTTAGAGCCTAATATACCATATCTCTTGGCTAGCTGTTCAGTAAGATGGATTTCACCACTGGTCTGCATCAGACATCAACCTTTCCCGAATTGAAACCCGCCAGGTAACGGGCATACAGCATTGGCTTGAGCACGGTCATGCGTCGGGTCGATGGTTCGCCAATCAATCTGAACAACTTACGGGCCGGCATCAGGTTGGCCTCGATAAACCACACTCTGCCATTAACATCTATACCGATGTCAATCCCCAATTCGCCGATGGTACCAGCCTCATTATCCAGCGCCCGGGCGGCCGTTACCGCCAGGTGATCGATTTCCTGAATGATTCCTTCCCGCACCTCAGCGTCGGGGAAATGTTTTCTCAATACGAAGTCGACTTTGCCCCCACTGCCTCCTCCGGAAATATTGCTGGTAATTGACCCCCGGGGACCGATTCGGAAAGCTTTGCCGGTCACTGACCAGTCCCCACTCCCATCCTTCTGGACCATCACCCGTAGGTCGCAAATGCTGCCGTTCAACCTCAAAAGGTTGATCTGCTGCTGAACAATATAATTACGACCACGCATTACCCCTCTCAGGTTGTGACGCAGGTCGTTGCGGTTGGATGCGTACCTGGTATGGAGTTGCCGATTGACTTTATATTGGTATTGGTAAGGGCCGGCAGCACCTCTTTTCCGGCTCACCTTGACTATATTGTGCCCTTTGCAGCCATTTATGGGTTTGATATAAACGGAGCCGTGCTTACGCAGCATACGTTCTATTTGCTGAAAGTTGCTGGCGCGGGAGGTGTCGGGAACGTATTTCTTCAGCTCCTCAGATTGGGAGAGAATCTGATAAGTATTCCATTTGCCGAGCAGGGGCGGATTGATAAATTCGCAGCCCAGTTTAACCAAGCGGCGACGCAGATTGAGCGGCCCCATCGAAGAGGAAAGGTTTCGGGCGTAGATTACATCAGGGATGGAAAAGGTGCCGCGTTGCCAGCAATTCAGGTTCCAGGTATAGCCCATCACGGTGCGGTTGGATAGATTGATACGACGTGAATCAAAACCAAAGCAAAGCTCACCCAGTTCGGTGCCCTCAATAATGAGCTCTTTGATGAAGTTGGTTTGAACATCGAAAGGACGGCTGCGGTCATCGCTTACCCTGTGCATTATCCCCACTACCGGCCCCAATTTAAGCCGGTGTTCCTCTGCTTTTAGGCTATAGCGGCGCGCTGATGGCAAGTGCAGACGATGCAAGGCGGCCGGGCTGAGTTCTAGAAACGATCCTGCCCTTTCTGCGATTATTATCTTAAAGCGCGACTCACCGCGACCGACGCTGATGATTACCGTGTCCCCCTCGGTCAACTGTAAGTTCCGAGCAAGTTCCGCGCTAATTCTCAATGTCTGCTCACCCAGGTTGGTATTACGGCTTACCACCACCGGTGCCGCTAAATTCATTAAAAATTACCTCCCCCTCGTGTTGTATTTTCCTTATAGAATATGAATCCACTAGCAAGCATGTGAAAATTTCGTCTGCGCTTCCACCGTCGTTACAGCAGCAGATGCCCACTGGTTGGTTTTCAACCTGCCAATTTCGGCTAGCTGTAGTATAATTAAATCAATAGCGCTGGGAGAGGAGTTGCTGCAATGGGCAGCGATATGGAGCTACGTAATAAAATCAAGCAATTTTGCCAGGATGCAGGGGCGGACATTATCGGTTTTGCCCCAGTCGAACGATGGGATCAAGTAAATGAATGTCCGGTCGAATTCCGGCCCCGCTCGCTTTGGGAACCCGCTCGCACAGTTATTGTCCTGGGAGTGGCAATGCCGTTGCCGATTGTCGAAACCACTCCCTCGCTTCTGCACAAGGAGATGTACGACACTGCCAATCGTACCCTGGATGGGATGGCCTACAACCTGGTCCGTTACCTTAACCGCCTGGGTCATGCCTCTTATTACTTCATGCGGGATGGTTTTGGCAGCCTCAGGCTCTTAAAAGACCGCCCGGCCGCCGCCTTCAACCATATAACGGCTGCCAAGTATGCCGGTTTGGGTACTGTGGGCGTCAATAACTGCCTGCTGACACCCGAATTCGGGCCCCGGGTCAGGTTAGTGTCCATTTTCACAGAAGTTGCTTTGGAACCGGACCCGATGGTGGCAAAAGAGCTGTGCATCAAATGCGGAACCTGTGCCAAGTGCTGCCCGGTCAATGCCCTGGTGATGAAGGAAGACAGTTACAAAGGCGAGTTTATCCTATTGCCCTGTCTGGAGCGGCACCGGGAATTGACTGCTGATAAGGCCTACCCCTGCGGCATATGTACTAAGGTGTGCCCCGTGGGCAAGGACCGGCGTCTATATAAACAAAAGGGGATTCTGAAAAAATACCTGGAGGAATCTGAAGCCCTTAATGCGAATCCGGACGATCCCCGCTACAAATCCTGGACGCACGTGCGCAAATACGGCAGCTGGAATAAAGAATTCCCGCGCTGATTAAAAATTATTTTCATGATTTGGAGGAGGGATAAAAATGGCTATCAAGACTCTGGAGCAGTTTAACGACCAATTTACTGCATTTCTAAGGGAGAATCCGGGAATGGAGCAAATACTTGATGATGGGCGGCAGATGCTGGCCGAACTAATATCCAACCCTGGATGGCTCCAGCCGACATTAAGCCGGCTGGTGCTGGACGATGCTTTCCTGCAATCCCAATGGCAATCCATCGATCCCTACGATATCCAGCTGTACAACAGCCCGGAGAAATTGTATTCGGTGCGAGCGTTTGTATGGGAACCTGATGAAACCTACCCCGTCCATGACCATGGCGCCTGGGGATTGGTAGGGGCTTACATCAACCGCGTAGCGGAGAAAAAATTTGCCCGCCTCGACGACGGCAGCGATATCCACCATGCCGAGCTCAAACCGGTGGCGGAGGCCCAATTGGCACCGGGGCAAATGACCTATGTGCTTCCCCAAAATAACGGCATCCACCAGATGGCCGCCCTGGATAACCGTACCGCGGTTACTATCCACGTTTATGGCAAGCCGGTGCGCAAGGGTTTCATCAATTATTTCAACCTTCATAACCAAACCGTTCAGCGTATGTATCCGCCTTCGGTCAACAAGAGGGTTTATGCTATTCGCACCCTGGGATCGATTGCCGAGCCCTGGGCCAGCGATGTGCTGCAACAGGCCCGGCAGAGATCATTCCCGGACGCGATTAAAAATGAAATCGAGTATGCCCTGGACAAGATTAAGACCTTGGGCTGAGCAGGCTGCCGCAACCTGAGAAACTCTGCCAATTGTATCTGAAAACGAGCCGGAACTGGACGAGCACATCCATTCCGGCTTTCCTTTGGCTGTTATTTCTCCAATCGCAGCCAACCAGCCGGCTGTTGGCCGTCACCTATGTAATGGCGGCCTGATCGTATCGAATAGGCCAGCTTCTGCCGCGAATGCCCGGCCACATTCTGCTGAACCACCTCGATCTGGTCTGGCTCCACCTTGCTAATCACCGCCACATGACCATAGGCTCCATTAGTGAAGACCAACAGATCGTCGACCTGGGGCGGGATTTCTCCCCCATTGCGGTACTGGAGCAAGCCCCGCCGATAATTCAGCTGGCCAGCTGCCACCCCTTCATCCCAGAAATCACTAGCATTGCCATATGTATCAGGCATGGCATGATGAAGAGCCACATAGTAAAAGCGCTTGGCAAACTCTACACACTGCCACTTTTGCCCGTAGTAGTATCCGTCCGGGCTGTAATGCTGGCCATGGCTAAGATCGATCTGCCCGCCATTACAGTAAACGGTTACCCCGCGGTATTCATCGATCGCCTGGCCGATGGCCGGATGATTGTTCCGGTAATAAAGCCCCGACAGCCAAGTGATCAGCATGATAACGGCTATTACCACCAGGACCCGGATTCCTGCCACCATCTTGGCCCGACTTCGGCGGACCTGCGGTTTGGGCCTTAGAAGTCGGTTGCGGAGATTTCTCCACCTCACAATGATTTCCAGCATGCAATTCCCTCCCCCACTATAGATATGCGCCCAAAATTATCAAAATGGCTGGATAATCTCTACTGATTCCTTGAAGACAACAGGAAACATCCTCTAAACAAGCCAGCTACAGCAAAAACAGCCCCAGGCTGGACAAAAATCGACATAGTTGAAATGAACTCAAATAATCTTTAAAATGTAGTAATTGGAGGTTAGACATGAAGCTTGTCAGTGCCTGTTTGTGCGGGGTTAATTGCAAATATAACGGGGGTAATAATGTACATCCCTATTTTGTGGAATTACTGGTAATGGGCGAAGTGATTCCGGTCTGCCCGGAACAGCTGGGTGGTCTGACCACGCCCCGCAGTGCCTGTGAAATAAGCGGCGGAACTGGTCTGGATGTCATAGAGGGGGTTGCACTGGTCATCAACCGCAACGGCATGAATGTTACCAAGAACTTTGTGCGTGGCGCGGAAGAGGCCCTGAGCATCGCTATCCGGGCCGATGTTGATGGTGCCATCTTGAAAAGAGGAAGTCCGTCCTGTGGCACCGGGACCATCCATGATGGTACCTTCACTCATAAAATGATTGCTGGCGACGGGGTGACCACCGCTATGCTCAAACAGCATGGATTCCAGGTTTGGAATGAGGAGGATTACCTCCGCGAAAAGGGAGTGTGCACCAGCATTGAAAGCAGTTAGTCTTTTTTCCGGGGGGCTGGATTCGTTATTGGCCGTGTGTCTCATGCAGGACCAAGGCATAGAGGTGGTCGCAGTTAACTTCGTTTCACCTTTTTTTGGCGCCGAGCCGGCCAACCGCAAGGCGGCAGCCCAACTGGGAATTGAGTATCATGAACTCGATATCGGAACTGAGTATATGGATGTATTGAAGAAACCCGTTTATGGGTACGGCAAGAACTTCAATCCCTGTATCGACTGCCATGGCTTCATGCTCAACCGGGCCGGCCGGTTCATGGAGGAAATCGGGGCATCGTTTCTGGTTACCGGTGAGGTGGTGGGCGAACGGCCCATGAGCCAGAACAAATCAGCTCTGCAGCAGGTGGAGAAGCTGTCCGGTTACAAGGGCCTGGTACTGCGGCCTCTTTCAGCCCGGTTGCTGGAACCAACCATCCCGGAGCAGGAAGGCTGGGTGGATCGCAGCCGCCTGTTGGATATCAGCGGGCGCAGCCGTTCCCGCCAGATGCAGCTGGCCGAACACTATGGTATAAAAGAATACCCCACCCCGGCCGGTGGCTGCCTGCTGACCCAGGAGAACTATTCCCGGCGACTGCGTCGGATTTTGGCCGTGAAGCCGGAAATCGCGGTAGACGAACTGGCGATTTTAAAGACCGGGCGGCACTTCTATCTTAGCGAAGGTGAACTGCTGGTAGTAGGCCGCAACCACAACGAGAATGAACAACTGCAGAAAATAGCCCGCAGCCATGATTACCTAATCAAGGTAACCGACCGGCCCGGGCCCCTAGGTCTGTTGAGATTGTTCGATGCCGATAAGACTCCGGATCTTTTGACGGCCGCATCCATAGTAGCCCGTTATAGTGATGCCCGCGACCTGGACAGCACCCGGGTATCAATATCCCCACCCGACAGCCTGGAGCCCATTTTGTTATCGGTTCGTCCCTGCCAGCCGGAGGAAGTCCCGCCCTCCGTCTAGGCTCCCCCATCCCTGAAGATGTTCAGATCGATGACCTCAAACATGGCCTTATAGCCGTTTTTATTGGGATGGGCTCCATCCGGGAGGAGCAGTTCGGAACGAATTTTGCCTTCCGGATCGAAATAGGCGGCGGCAAAATCGATAACCGGCAAATCATTTTCCCGGGCATAGTTTTTTATCCAGGTGCGGATCCGGTCCAGCCTGCGCTCTACCTCCCGGTGATCGATGGCGGTAGGGGTAGCCATTATCACCTTGATTCCTGCCTCCTTGGCTTTCTCCGCCATAGTCTGCAGATTATGGACGATGCGGTCGATGCTTTCGTGCCACAGCACGTCGTTGGCCCCACCCAGTATGACCAAGTGGGTAGGCTCATGCTTGAGGACAGAGCGGTAAAAACGGCGCAGCATATTGTCGGTGGTATTGCCGTTTATCCCCTCATTGATAAACTCTCCATCCATGACTTCATTCAACATGGTCACCCAAGAGACCTCCGGTCCGTACGGAAAGCCCCAGGTTATACTGTCACCCAGGCATACTACTTTGATTCCCTCTGGCTGTCCCATACATTCTCCTCAGCTTATTGTGTCAGCAGTTCCATCTGGTTTATTACCTCATTCAACTTCTCAATGTTTTGCCCATAGCCAGTCCAATCGCCCGCCCTCAGGCTGCTGTTGGCCTGGTCATAATATTGCCTGGCTATCTGGGCTAGTTCGGCTATCGTCATTTCCTCACCGCCGGTATCAGGCCTTGGGGTCGTGGGACCTGGTGCCGGTTCTCCTGTCCCGCCGAACAATGCGGTCAAGGCCTTGTCAAGGGTCTCCTCCATGACCACCATATTGCCATAAGCCGCGATGACCCTCTTCAACTCCGGCATTATGCTAGTCTCGGCCTGAAGATACAACGGCTCAATATACAATATTGAGTTGTTGATGGGTATGACCAACAGGTTGCCTCGCAAAGCGCTGGAACCCCTCTGGTCCCAAAGTGTCAGTTGGCGAGAGATTTCGGTATCCTGGTTTATACGCGTTTCAATCTGCATCGGCCCATATACGGTCTCCTGTTTGGGGAACTGGAAGACCAGTTTCTTACCATAATTGTCGCCGTCCATCCGGGCACACATCCAGGCGATCATGTTGGGCCGACCGTTGGGGGTATAAGGGAGCATAAGAATGTACTCCGCCACGCTTTCCCCGGGTAGGCGCATGATTATATAGTAAGGTTCGATGGGAGTTTCAGCACCTCCGGTAAGCTCATTGGGGATTACCCAGATGTCTTCCTTATTATAAAAGACCCCTGGATCACTAATATGATACAAACTGTAAATGTTGGCTTGGATGCGGAATAGATCTACCGGGTAACGGATATGTGGCTTAAGCCCCGCTGGCATTTCCTCGATCGGTTTGTACAAATCAGGAAATATCTTCTGATAAGTCTGGATCATCGGGTCCTGACTATCCGCCACATAAAAACTCATCTCGCCGGTGTAGGCGTCGCAGACTACCTTGACCGAGTTGCGGATGTAGTTGTGGCCGGCCTGATCGTAGGGTTTTGAATAAGGATACATGCTGGAGTAGGTATAAGCATCCATAATCCAGAACAAGCGGCCCTCAGGATCGATCACCATGTAGGGATCCTCATCATAGCTCAGATAGGGCGCTACCTCACGGGTCCTGGACACTATGTTGCGGTTCATCAGAATCTGGCTCTCGTTTGTAACTTCCGAGGAAAGGATCATTTTATAGTCACGCAGAGTCCAACTCAAGACCAGACGCCGGGCAAACGAATTCACTGGAATTCCTTTGTTGCCCTGGTACTGGGCGAGGACGTTCTGGTCTCCCATAGGATAATCGAATTCATCCTGTTTGGTGTTGACGATAGCATAATTGTCAGTCTTCTCCCCAAAATATATCTCCGGTCGGGAAATGGTTATGTCGGTGGCAAACTGCGGGGGGATGTCCTTAATGAAAAATTCCGGAAAACCTTCCTGGGCTATCTCTGTAACCGGGCTCATCACCAATCCATAACCATGGGTGAACATGAGGCGCTGATTGACCCAGGCCCTTGCCTGCTCGGGGGTTTGTTCGATCTCCCGGGCTGACAGCATCACCTGACGGTATCGGCCGTTAACGGTATAGCGATCGATGTCGACGTCATTAAAAACATAATAAGGCCGCAATTCCTGCAGGCTTCGATAGGTTTCTCCCAGTGGCTGCCAATCCCATAACCGGATATTGCGGATAGTAGCCTCGTTAGCCTGGATATCAGCCGGGGTGAGGTTGTAATCGATATCAAACTGTTTGTTTTCCATCTCGTCCAGACCATAGGCCTGACGGGTAAACTGGATACCGGTTTCAATATATGGCTTTTCCAGGTTGAATTCATTGGGTTTTACCACAAAATTCTGGATCACAGTGGGGTAAACCCCACCCATTAGAATGGCCAATACCACCCAGACGCCGATGCTGTACAATGTCCACCGGAATTTGCCGACATATAGGTTTATCAACAACAATGCAGCCACCGCCAGGGCCACTACCATCAGTACCTGATTGGCGACCAGGCGGGCGTGAATGTCGGTGTACGCGGCTCCAAATACCGCCCCCTGGTTGGAATAGAGATTGTCGAAGGTGGCCAGCTTATATCCCCAGGCTTTTAAGGCAAAAATAGCTGCGAACAAGAAGGATAAATGTTTTTTAGCAAAGGAATAATCATCCCAGTCAACCATAAAAAGATTCGCCGAGGCGTTAAGCAGATAGACTATACCTACCATGATGCTGGTTATTACCAGCATCGACATGATAAGGCTATAGATAAAATGATAGAAAGGCAGGTTGAAAAAATAGAATCCCAGGTCCCGGTTAAAGACCGGGTCGGCAATGCCAAATGCCGTTTTATTCAGCAATTGCTGCACGATTATCCAGTTATTGCCCACAATGCTGCTGACCAGATAAGCCCCGAACAAGGAAGCCGCCAAGAATACCCATTTGCGGTTCTCACCCTGGATAAGAGTACCCCATTGGCTCAGATTGGGTTTAAGAAAAATTACATCCTGTTCCTGCTCATCATCTCGCGGTCTTTCCCGCTCCGGTTT